>Ga0154005_100352_pt1 | contig 21051 bp, 22 predicted proteins | sample TSFL089MetaG_FD_104698 | JGI IMG/M metagenome (GOLD analysis project Ga0154005, IMG submission 104698) | Attine ant fungus gardens microbial communities from Florida, USA - TSFL089 MetaG | ecosystem: Host-associated > Fungi > Mycelium > Unclassified | place: USA: Florida, Lake Talquin State...
GGCGGTTCCCGAGATATCTGCCGATCAGTGTCCAGCACTGATTAACTGATATCTCAATGAGTACTGATCGCTTTGACACGTTTTGGGCATCGTTCAAAAGGTATTCTTGAGGGCTTTCCGACGCATTTTAGACCGTGGGAATCGTGCAAGTATCTGTGGAGTTATGGCCGAATGAAGTTTGTGACAGAATAGATGTGTGTAATCTAGGAAAGACAGAAGTGATATTGGGCATGTCTTGGTTGCAGGTGCACAACCCAGAAATAGACTGGGAAAAGGGAGAGGTCAGGATGACAAGATATCCACCTATTTGTAGACGATATATAGACAAGAAAGAAATGGGCCCAGAAATAAGAAAAAGGAGGCAAGGGAAGAAAGAAACACAGGGAAATGAAATGGAAAGGATCAGATGGGCGGCAGATGAAAAGGAAGATTGGGAAAGAGAGGAAGAAATAGAGTTGGACTACAAAAAGGTGGAGGCAATGGTTTCTTGAAAGTTCCACAAGTGGTTGAAGGTGTTTGGAAAAGTGAAGTCAGAGAGAATACCAACAAGGAAGATATGGAATCACACTATAGATCTCAAGGAGGAGTTTAAGGCCAGCAAAGCACAAGTGTATCCACTCTCTAGGAACGAGAGGGAAGAGGTCCAACAGTTCATTCAGGACTATTTAAGAAAAGGGTACATAAGGCCTTCAAAATTACCACAAACTTCTCCAGTTTTCTTTGTGGGAAAGAAGGATGGTAAAAAGCATATGGTCATGGACTATCGTAGACTCAATAAGCAAACAGTGAAAAATAACTACCCGTTGCCATTGATTACCAACTTAGTAGACTCAATGGGAAACAAGAAACTGTTCACTAAGATGGATTTACGATGGGGCTATAATAACATATACATAAAGAAAGGAGATGAGTGGAAGGCGGCCTTCACCACACATGTGGGATCATTTGAACTGGTGGTGATGTTCTTTGGAATGACAAACTCGCCGGCGACTTTTCAGGGAATGATGAACGAGATCATGAGAGATCTCATAAATGAAGGGAAGGTAGCAGTGTTTGTGGATGATGTGTTGGTGGGGACAGACAGTAAGGAAGGACACAATGAAATAGTGGCGGAAGTGTTGAAACAGTTGGAAGAAAATGACTTGTATGTGAAACCAGAAAAGTATTCATGGAAAACAAATAAAGTAAACTTTCTGGGAGTAGTGATGGGTCAAGGGAAAATCGAGATGGAGGAGGATAAAGTGGCAGGAGTGTTGAACTGGCCAATACCAAGAATGGTCAGAGATGTCAGAAAGTTCTTGGGACTCACCAATTATTATAGGTGGTTTATTAAAAACTTTGCAGCACTTGCAAAGCCCTTGAACATGTTGACAAGAAAGGATGAGAAGTGAAAGTGGAAAGAAGCCCAGCAGAAGGCATTTGAGCAATTAAAAGGGATCTTCACAACTAGACTATTGTTGGTAGCACCAGACTTAGACAAGGAATTTAGAGTCGAGGCAGATGCTTCCAATTTTGCAACAGGAGGTGTATTGTCTATTAAATGCAAAGACAATAAGTGGAGACCAGTGGCCTACATCTCAAAATCGTTAAATGAAACTGAACGAAATTATGAGATTCATGACAAAGAAATGTTGGCAGTAATTTGATATCTAGAAGCCTGGAGGCACTTTTTAGAAGGTGCAAAGGGGAAATTTGAAATTTGGTCAGACCATAAAAATCTAGAATACTTTATGAGTAATCAGAAGTTAAATAGATGGCAAGCTAGATGGGCACTTTATTTGTCTAGATTTGACTTTGTTTTAAAGCATGTACCCGGAAGTAGAATGGGAAAGGTAGATGGATTGAGTAGAAGATCAGATTGGGAAATGGGAGTAGAGAGAGATAACGAAGAACAAACATTGGTAAAAAGAGAATGGTTAGAGGCTCGAGTAGCAAAGGTGTCTAAAGTAGTAATAGACGAAGTAGATATTCTGGACAGAATAAGGAGGAGTAAAGCAAAAGATGATGAAGTTGTTAAGGCAGTGGAAGAGATGAAATGAGCTGGAGTTAAAGTTTTAAGAGATGAAGAGTGGCGAGAACACAAGGGGTTAATGTTGAAAGAAGGAAAGGTATACATACCAAAGGACGAGAAGTTGAGAGCAGAGGTAATCAGGCTACACCATGATACGCCTGTAGGGGGACATGGAGGGCAGTGGAAGATAACAGAATTGGTAACCAGAAACTTCTGGTGGCCGGGAGTGAGTAGGGAGGTGAAACAATATGTAGAAGGATGCAATGCATGCCAGAGAAACAAGAATCGTACGCAGGCACCTGCTGGCAAGTTAATGCCAAATTCAATACCAAAAAAACCATGGAGTCACATATCGGCTGATTTTATTATGAAACTGCTATTAACACAAGGATACGACTCGGTTCTGGTAATTGTAGATAGGTTGACAAAAATGGCTTATTTTATACCTACTATAGAAAAGACAACAGCAGGGGGATTAGCTAGATTATTCAGAGATAATGTCTGGAAGCTGTATGGCTTGCCAGAAAGTATTATTTCAGATAGAGGGCCACAGTTTACAGCAGGAGTAATGAAGGAGCATTCCATCCACAAACAGATGGACAGACGGAAAGAATGAATCAGGAATTGGAATAGTACCTGAGAATGTTCATTGACCATTGACAAGAGCAGTGGCCAGAATGATTGGGAACAGCAGAATTTGCCTATAACAACAAGGTACAGACAAGCACAAAAGTGCCACCATTTAAAGCAAATAGTGGACGAGACCCAAGGATGGGATTTGAGTTGAGGAAGAAGGGAAAGTTTGAGGAGGCAAATAAATTTGTAGAAAGGATGTAGGAGATACAAAGTAAAGTACAAGAGGACATGAAGAGGTATATGGATAGGCATAGGGGAGAAATGGAGGAATATAAAGTGGGAGATCTAGTGCTGCTCAGCACAAAGGATCTCAAGTACTAGATGGTGGGCAGAAGAACGGAAAAACTTACAGAGAGATTTGTCGGACCTTATAAGGTCAAGTCAATAGTTTTGATGAACGCCATAAAATTAGAACTACCTAGTATAGTAAAAATTCACCCAGTAGTTAATGTAAGTAGAGTACAAAGATATACCAGTCAGGTGAAAGGACAGAAGAAAGAAATGCCACAACCTGTGGTAATCGAAGAAGAAGAAGAGTGGGAGGTAGAAAAGATAATGAATAAGAGACGGGTACGAGGGAGAGATAAGTACTTGGTATGATGGAAGGGATGTATAGCAGAGGAAGACACTTGGGAGAGTAGGGAAAATCTTAAAAATGCAAGTGATCTTATAGAAGAGTTTGAAAAGAAATACAAAAGGGAAGAAGAGGAAGAAGCAAGGTGGTAAGAAACAGAGGAAAATAAATGGGTATTTAGCAGGGGGTTGCCTGGAAAATATACAGCAAGATTATTATATGGGTGGAGGGAGAAGAAATATGAGCAGGAGTATTGGAAGAGGTTAGAAGAAAATTGGTGGTGATGGAAGAGGAATTCATTTGCTAAAATAAGCTGTAATCCGTTCTTATGAATAAAACAATAAGAGGAAGATGAGATGGGGAACATTGGGGATTGGAATAGTAAGTTGTAAAATTCTCGAGGATGAGGAAGCTTGAAAGGAGGGTGGTGTAATAAAACGACAGGTGAGCTGGGGCATCCGTGGTGGTGGATTATTTTATTTTATTTTTATTTTTATTTATTATGTAATAGTTTGAAGTACACGGGACACTATGACTCAAAAGGAGTCCACAGGATAATTTGAGTAGACAAATACTAGTAAATACCAATTCGTGTATAAGTAGCTAAACCAATTAGTGAGGACTCTAACGAGTTCTCTTTGTTAACTCTGATAAAGAGTGTGCGCTTAAGTTAACCCTAGCTTGAGTTCACTACATGCTCATTACTATTTTGAACACCTATTTTAAGAGGTCCTTAGGCATGCAAAGAAACATATCATTGATTTTCCAAATATTAAAATTCCCACTGATGATCCTATATGCCCTAGGTGTATACTTAGAAAAATACTGAATTATCTCTTTTCATTCTTTTAATACTGAGCCACTTGTCTATTCTAACTAATATACTCAGATCTAAAGATATCTCTCATAATAAGTTATTACAAGCAAAAGTATATGATTATTTTTCATGATAACTTTATATTCTATACATGAATATTAGCTCTGATAACAAAAGATAAGACCTTTTAAATCACAAAATAATTTCTTGTATATGTCAAAAACTAATACAAAGCTGTGATACAAATATAAATGTCAAATGGTGGTGAGGAATACAAATCAAAGGCTTTTGACAAGGTCCTAAAAAACAGAAATATCAGAATATTACAAAGTACATCTTATATTGTTATGAATCAGTCTGGTTTTAAAATTGTATGGCTAGAGGAATGAGAAAAATGGGAACTCTTCTCTAATGGATTAGATGAGGGCTGCTAAAAATAGAATGGGAGATAAAATCAAATGAGATAGAGATTATATGATTTAATTATATGATAGAAACTTTTAGAAGAATCACAGGAAATTACTTAAGTATATACATAGACAAATAACATTTGTGTATAAGTAAGTAGAGCAATTCAAAAAAAAACTTCATTGAGTTCTCTTTATTCTCTCATAACATTGAGTGTGATAAGTTAGTTGTTCTGATCAAGCTTGTCATTATATTAGAACTCAATACCACATACTCCGTACTATTCATCACAAATCCTACACATTTTTTCCTTTACTCTCTTATCATTCTCAGTACACTGGTTATCATCATCAATGACCATTATGACATAGCCAGGCTTTAGGTTTAAAAAGACTGACTAGGAAGTTTAGATCTTGGAGGTAAATAAGTTGGGACTAAGCTCAGACCCCATTTTGAGACCAGACTTAACAACTGAGGGGGGTTTTTTACATACTTGTTTTGTTTCAAATTATTAACCTTGTGCTGGAAGCTCATTGTAGTTCTTATATACAAAGGAGTGACAATTGTCTCTTAAAGAGCTATATAGTTTAGGGATTTGCATTTTTACAGCAATAGTCTAACCTTAGTACTAGAGCAGTAGTTGGTAGGGAAATAAGTGTCTAGCTAGAAGAAAATGTGCTTCCCAGTAGATATAAAAATTAGTTTAGAGGAAAAAGACAACTGCTTCTCTTATAAAGAAACAATAGACAAAGAAGAAACTATTTGGGATGAAACTCTCATATCCCACCAATTATCATCCTGGGGCTAACAACCCCAACTACAATCACAATAGGAGAGAGATCTGACTATGGACTAGATCCTCTAATATCTTGCTCAACACACTATGGCAATTGAGCAGCTCTTGTTAAGAGGGCATCACCAAGAAAAAGCAGCCAAGCCTCTATTGTTTGATAGAAAAAGAAAGAAGGTAGTATAATTCATCAATGTCTACCATTTGTACATAAAAATGAGAAGGAGAGGAGAAGGAGAGAAGGAGAAGATATTGTGGATGTTGACATATGTACAGAGAAGAGTAGTAGAAGTATAAAAGAAAAACATGTTGGAAAAGAAAAGATAAGGAATGTCAATAGTAGAAACAGTGGAGAAGCTGTTCACCAAAATGAGAGAGGAGTTTGGGAAGTTTGATGAGAAGTTTGATGAGAAGTCAAAAAAAGTAAACAAATTAAGGTTGTTGAAACAAAAAGAATAGACATATAATAAATATGTCCAAATATTCAAAAAGGTATCAGAAGAAAGTAGGTATGAGAATAAGCCCCTCATAGAAGAATTTAAGAGGGGACTAAATAGAAACATTTAGAGAAGGCTAGTGAAAGCAGAATCATCTTTGACAACAATTGAAGAATGGTGGAAAAGATTAGTAAGATTAGATCAAAATCTGAGATAGAGTCAAGCAGAGAAGAGGGTATTGGAGAACAAGAGAGCAGCATAGGTGGCTAAACTACTAAAGATCAGAGGAATTAAGCCCTTTTAAAACAATGGATATCAAGAGGGTTTCTGTAGAGCACCAAGGGGAGGATTTGATGGAGATTTGAGAAGGAGAAGGACAAAGAGATCAAGACTTCAATGTAATGAATGTGGATAAAGGAAGGAAGTGGGGAGAAGTATTTTAACTGTGGAATGTTTGAACACATAGTCCAACATTGCAGAAATTCAAGAGAGATGAGAGAAGAAACATAGAAAGTGTTAAAAGATTAGGGAGACTAGTAAGCTCTTAGTTGGCCTTCCATAATAAATACAGTATACTATATGAATAAAATACAATAGACTCTGATCATTACACTAAGAGAGAAGTGAGGTAAACACTCAAACTGTTAAGAGAAGTCTGGCTCAATATTAGACTAGGGAAAGTGAACATCCATAGTAGGGTATTAGTCAAAGCACTGCTAAGCAGTAGGACAACTAGCCTATTTATAAGTAAAAGGCTAGCAAAAAGATAGGACTTCAAGTTAAAAAAACTAGTCAGACCAATTAAAATAAAAAATGTGAATGGAAGTGACAATAAAGAGGGATCAGTGACTCATGAAGTAGAAGTCAACATGTACTACAGAGGACATATAAAACAAGTGAAAATAGATATATGTGAACTGAAAAAGACAAAGGTAATTCTGAGTATGTTGTAGCTTACAACACACAATCCAGAAATAAATTGGGAAATAGGGGAAGTAAGGATGACTAGTTATGCAGATGAATACCTAAAAAGAAAGTGATAAAGAAGAGGTAGATAATAGTGAAAAACAAGAATGACCTAAAATAAACAATGGAGAAAAAAGAAAGAAAGGAAGAAATTGTGAGTGATTATTAAAGAGTGGAAGAAATAGTGCTCAAACAGTTCCACAAGTGGCTGAAGGTGTTTGGATAAGTAAAATCCAAGTGAATGCTGACCAGAAAACCTTGGGATCATGTCATCAATCTTAAGGAAAACTTTAATATCTCTTGTCTAGAATAGAAAAGGAAAAGGTACAGGTATTTGTAGAAAGCCAACTAAAGAAACTATCATTTTAAAGTTAGTGACTGACTGTCACAAACTTCATTTGGCCATATCTTCACAAATACTTGCATGATTTTCATGGTCTAAAATGCATCTGAAAGCCCTCAAGAAGACCTTTCAAACAATGCCCAAAATGTGTCAAAGAAATTAGTACTCATTGAGATATCAGTTAATCAGTGCCAGATACTAATCAGTAGATATCTTAGGAACCACCAAATATGGATGTTTGCCTCCATATGCACATGGAAGTTCTCTTCAATATGCTTCTGACAACTATAAATAGACCTTAGGGCAATAAGATTCTGTAAAGATACAAGGACCTCAAGGTTTAACATGACACTGATTTATTACTCATAGATACATATCAATCCTTGAATACAAACAAGGACTGCTCCTTTTATGGTTAGGTTATCACTATTTCAGACACAAAAGGACTGCCATATGTAGAACAATAGGTAGTAGACATGTGATGGTCTGTCCAGGTGCACAGACTAGCCTATTTATGTATATAAGGCTCTTTAGTTTGAGGATTAGACCTCAGACTTAACAATATCTTTTGTTGCTTAAACTACCCTGCTTTGAGAATCATCAACTTATCAATTACAAATCTAGTAAGTGACCATTTGTGATATCAGCACAGCAACAAAAAATCGGGGTACAATATATAAATTGAAACCAAGGTCATTCTCTCTGTTGTCATTGAATATAATCTCTGAACATTACTTTGTCAGAAGGATAGAGAACAGCAATTGCAGTAGGGACAAATGATAACCCACTCACTGGATTATCCAACAAATAATATTAGAAAATCTGGGAAAGGAGCAATCTCGATCAAAGCAGAGGAAGTCCAAATGACGTGGCAGTCGAGAAGAAGAAGAGTACATGCTTAGGTAAGCACAACTCATATATTGAAATACAATAAAACATGATACAACTACTTTTTAATCTAACATACTTGACAAAACTCTAGATCTTATATTCTATTTCATTTCTTTGGTAGTATACTTATAAGTGAGTTCAAAATATTATTTGGACCTTGGAGTAATTATTTAATTATTTTTTTTCTCTTCATTTATTACTTTACTATCTCTGATACTATTCCATAATAGAATTTACAAACTTGAACCAGTTTCTATTGCCTAGATTACTTTTTGCAATATTTTCTCATATTTGTAACATTTTTTTATTTTTTATGTCTTCTTGTTGTTGTTTTATTTCTTATTATGAAATAGCAAATGAGCTAGACAATCTGTGACAGTAGATTATTTTATTTCTTTTCATTTTTTTAATTAGGTAATATAAAGTATGTACAGGATATTGTAACTTAAAAGAAATGCATAGGATAAAATGGCTAGACAAATACTTATAAATACATATTTATGTATAAGTAGCCAAACTAATCAGCAAGAGCTCTAACAAGTTCTCTTTGTCTACTTTGACTTAGAGTTGGAAGCTACTTATCTGAATTACTTGGGTAACCATTCCTTATATTTCTCTTCTCTCTTTTAGCAGCAACTTCATTCTACTTATGGACTGAGTTTCTAAATGATTTGCTTCTGGCCTTTTTCAAAGGTTGAAATGTTTCCATTTTACTTTGTCCTATACTCTAGTGCAGAATTCTCTATTGCCAATTTTGGCAAATTTTATAAGGCTTCATGATATAGACCCTACTTCTGTTCCTAATATTGATAATAATTCTGAGTGGGTTGATGCTCTTATTTCTACTTCAGTGTTGTTCTATATATCTATTTTTTCTGTTATTACTGACCACAACCTTAATAATTAATTAGTTAATGTTTTTTTCTAACTCTCTGAAAATCTCAATTTATTCCAATGTTAACTCTACTTCCAGTTGAATTCTAATCAATTTCCTTCAAACAAGATGAAGATCAACTTTGTAATGACTTACTTGTTCAAAGTGGTCCAAGACTAGTTTGAAGTTTAGTAGGAAGACCAAGATTTTCTACAGCCCTGGTTAACCTCTTGACATTTATTTATAGAAGAGCTTCGAGTTCACTTCTAGTTGTCAGACCTAGTTAGAGATACAGCTAGTTTAATCAATAACCTCTAAATGAAGCCTGGAAATAAAATTGCTACATATAATATGGAATTTATGCAATATACAGTATAGTTGAACTGGGATGATAATGTCCTTTGCTATCATTATTACTAAGGACTCCTAAATTGCCTCTAGGATCTCATCTCTACTGTGAGCAGGGTAAACCTACTTTCTTCTATATTATGTATCAACTGGTAATTACATATGACAATCATTACTGAGAATATAACCATGAGTGGGGCTGCCTTTACAATGCTGAAAAGGATGTAGTGAACAATCATAATTGTAGACAAGACAAGTTTACTCTATATACTGTTTCAGTTTGCCCCCCCAGTCTTTATTGCTGTTTTCTGTTCCATCATCATTATTAGCTCTCTCTTTTATTCATTTAGCTTTTAAGTTACTGAGTATTATACCTAAGTCTTCCTCATCATCTATTCCTTGTGTTGACCTCTCCAATAAATTAGGCAAAGACAGTAAGCTCAATAGTAATGAGCAAAAATACTGCTTTAAAAACAATCTTTGTCTATACTATGAATTGAAAAATTACAAGATGAACCAATGTTTGAGGAAACAACTAGTTAAAGCCTAACTAATAACTATTAAGAATCTGAAAGCTATGCTTTCTGAAGACCTCTTAAAAAACTAGGGTACAGTTTCAAAACTCTATATAGACTGAAGGTCACGTTAAACTTATCTGTACTACTATGAGTTTAATGTGTCTTAATATGTCCATTTTCTCTGATTCTAACTCACTCTGTCTAGTCTTAACATCTCTGTTGATATGTGATCTAGATCACATTTAACATATACCCTTGAAGGCCTTAGTGGATTTTAGCTCAACTTATTGCTTTGTAGACTCTTGTTTTATTTATGAACATATTTTTTCTACATTTTCTACTCTGCTTGTAGAACTACAACTCTTTGATGAAACCTCAAATAATATTATTTTCGAGGTAATTTCTATGCCTATAACTTTTTTTCCAGTAAATGCATGAATCTTGATTTTTATATCATCTTGTTTGATTCCTCTTGTTCTTTGATTCTAGGTCATTCTTGGCTCACCTGTTATAATCTGTTTTTACTCAACAATCTTGTTTCTGTCTAATCTGATATAACCTTAGTTTATCCTTTATCTATTCCAGCAGAATTCTCTTTGTAGTTTATTATCTCTAAAACTTCTAGATTTCATTCTGAGCAATCTTATGTCACTTTCATTAGTACACTAACCTTTGTCCATGTGTCAAAACTTCTAGGCTCCATAAATTTTCATTTTTTTTGTGCAGGCAAAATTGACTTCTATCTCCAATGCAGTTGACTTATTTTATGTCTCTGAAGAATACTATGAGTTTGTTAATGTCTTTAGCAAATTCTAAGTAGAAACACTTGCTCTCCACCATTCTTATAATCTTTGGATTGTTTTAGATGAAAACTTATAGCCTCTAGTAGGTATCATTTATTTATTGTCTATGTCAGAACAAGAAGCTCTTAAGGAGTTTATTGACAAAAACTTGACTAATGATTTTATTCAATTGATATTATCTTCTCATAGAGCACTAGTGCTCTTTGTTAAGAAGAACAGATTTCTTCAGTTATATGTTGACTTTTGTGAACTCAATTGCATTACCAAGAAAGATTGATATCTACTTCTGTTGATAATTAACCTTCTTGACTCTCCTTATAAAGCTTGTATCTATACCAAAATAAATCACTGCCACACATATTATTTAGTCTAAATTGTCAAAGATAATGAACAAAAGATAGTATTTCAAATGTGCTATGGCTTCTTTGAGTGGTCTGTTATGTCTTTCAGACTCACTAATATTCTAGCAGTGTTCCAACATTTCATGAATAACATCTTCTTAGACTTTCTTGATATGTGTGTAGTAATCTATCTTAATAATATCCTGATCTACTTTAATGATCTTTCACAACATTGAAGTAATATAAAGGAAGTTTTAAAGTGGCTTTGTAAATTTGGACTATATACCAAAGTGAAAAAGTATAAGTTCTACTCGGACTTCATTGAGTACCTAGACTATGTTTTCTTTTCCTTTGGTTTGACTATGCCAAATACTAAAGTAAAAACAATCTAGAATTGGCCTGAACCCAAGAAAGTCAAAGATATTCAATTATTTTCTATAGATGTTTTATTTACAATTACTCCAATATAGTCATTTTACTTATTTGTCTTACTAGAAAAGATATTCCTTGGAATTTTGATGATAATTGTCAAAGATCCTTTAACTTTTTCAAGTAGGTATTTATAATTGCTCTAATTCTTACTTATTAGGTTTCCAATACTCAATTAATTATAGAAACTAATGTCTCAGATTATGCTCTCACTACAATTCTCTTTATTATAACTGACAACAATCAAATTTATCTAGTAGCTTTCCATTTCTGTACCTTCACTTCTTTTAAGCTCAACTACAATGTCCATGACAAAGAACTACTCATCATATTCAAAGTAGTTGGAATTTCTCTCTCAATTCAATCTTGTTATTTGTTTTCATTCTGGTCAACTTAGAACCAAACTGAATACTCTCACTAAACAATGGAATGTCTATCTAAAAAAGAGGGATAATGACTATGCTTTAGTGAATCCTCAAAATTTTTATCTAGTTTTTACTCATGAGCAAATTATAGCTTCATTCTAAGTAACAATTTTTTCTACTCTAACACTTTGCACAGTTATCATATTAGATCAAAATCAACTTCATTTCAATATCATAGCAGTACTTCTTCTTGATCTCTCCATTACAGATTAGCTAGTTTATCCTGAGAAATATTAGTCTATTGATAATAAAGGTTTTCTGTGATTTAATGATAGGATATTTGTACCTTCAAACAATAACTTATATCTCTGAGTTTTCTAGTATCATCACAATCATATTTGTTATGATTTGCTTTGGTACTTATTATTTTTCTTTAATTAATTAACTATTAATGACATCATAACACAATAACTATGATGTAGGAACATTATGAATAATAAAAGAACAAGTATGAAAGAGAGTAAGTAATGATCTGAGGTTGATCACATGCCAATCAGATAGCCACTATATATAGAAAATATGTGGACAGAAGCTATCTGATATGAAGAATTACTTAAAACTTGACAGATGGTAGTACATAGATACCATAGTTACTCTTAGAATAGATTAGTTATAACCATATATACAAGTATAAATAGCTAGTCAATTCATAGAGGGACTTTGTTAAGTTCTCCTTGTTTTAACCTCTATAACCCTAGAAAAGAATCAGAGATTGTTCTGCTGGTCCTGATAATATTCTGGCTAAACATATCAGATTTTAAAGCTCATTTAATGCAGTTATACTTGATCTAACATCTGATCTGATATCCAGCACTTCTATAAGTTATGTGTTACTTGTATGTGATCCAAACCATAATGTTACAAACTATATAGATTGTTAAAACAACTTTTCATTCCAAAGCACCTATGAAATTCTATTTTAATAGATTTTATTAAGAAACTTCTTCTGTTCTTTGGGTTTGATACTATTTTCATTATTGTGAATAGGTTGTTCAAGCAAGCTATATTCACTTTCACTTATAATACTATCACTTTAGCTAAGTTGGCATGATTTTTTATTATATATGTTTTCTCTAAACATGATGTTTTATTGCATGTTATATCTGACCATAACTCCAAGTTTGTTTCCCATTTCTTTTGCTTATTTGAAGTTGTTCAAGATATACAACTTGATTTCACCTTGAAATATCATTTAGAAGCCAACAGACAAGTAGAACATACAAATCAAACCTTGGAACAGTACCTCTGAGTATATTGCAACTATCTATTCTTTGTTAATAAGGGTTATCATCCTAATATCACATCATACTCTGAACGTGATATAACTTCATTTTGTGTCCACAATTTTACAGTCAACCTAAATGAACTTTAGGAATAACTCAAATCTGAGATTTTGATAGCTCAAAGGTAGTATTAGTTACAAGCAAACATTCAACATTAGCTGCTTCTGGATTTTCAAGTTGGTCAATCTGTTTTTGTTAAGCTCAATTCTTCCAAACAATTTGTCTGTTGAAAAAACTTTCTAAGAAGTATCTTAGTCCCTATGAAATCATTTTTAAACTCAGTCTAAATAATTTCACACAATATTTCAAACCTCTGCCTGCTCTGGTTGTTATTGACAGAGAACCAGAATATGAAATATCTAAGATCATTGATTCTAAGATAAATCATTGGAGAGTGTGCAAGTTATTATACAAAGTTGTCTGGTTAGGCTATGAGAATACTGAAGACAATTCCAAATGGTTATTAGCTCTGGAGTTAACACATGCCCAAAATCTCTTAGAGGATTTCTATGTTAATTATTCCTCTAAACCTGATTCTTTTCATTTACTTTGACTTATAAGTCTTGCAATACAAAAAAACAAAAAAAATTATTAAAAAATAAAGAGAAAGAATTATTATAAGATAGGACCACCAGTTGAATACCATGAGATAAGTTAAGAAAAAAATGAAGATGATAGGACTTACAAAGATGGTTGAGGGGTGCAGAATTGTTCTGTTTTATAACAACATTGGTAAGGATTGAGGGGCACCATCTACAGACCTATAATCTTTTCCTCCACTTCTTGTTTCTTCTGGTCTTAGACACTTTTATATGGCATTAGATGTTTCTGATGTTTTTTGGGAAGAACTAGAAGTTTGATAAGGTTTATATTTTTAAAGGAATCTAAACTGTGTACTTGTTGAAGTTATTTTAAATAAGCATTTGTTCAAAGATGAAAAACTTCTAGATGACATATTTTCTCTATTTTCCAAATTTGGTTTTCTTTCTCCATCCTCATTCTTTCTTCTTTTTTTTTCTGAAGTTTTTTCTCTTCTATTCTCCTTTTTTCTTCTTCCAACCACAACTGTTCTATGATCTGAGTTTCTTTCTTGGCTTTGCATTTGGCTAATATCTTTTCTATCCATGCTTCTTTCTCAATCATCTATTGCTTAGAGACTTTGTACTTCTACCTAAATTCATCATTAAAGTCAGAGGAAATAAGAGTGTTTAATATATTGATAGGGGACATGGTTGTGGTTAGAGTTCAAGAGAAAAAAAATTTAATGAAGTTTTTTTATCACTTTAATTAGATGATAATTATATTGCTTATACATTAAGGACTTCAAAGGCTCAGTTCTAACACATTTCTTTAACTCACACCACCATCACAATATGGTGGCGCCCAAGTTTAGAGTAGCGAATCCAAGTTTTGAAATTTTCCCAACCAACCCCTATATGAACAAACCCAACTTAGAACGACCACCCAATACTGCCAATACCGCTGTCAACATACAGAGAGGGCGCATGCCCTCTTGAAGCAATACAAGGGCCCCTCGAAGTCCTTCATATTCACCCATGGACTCTTCACCTCCTTCCGAAGTGGATTATGCTGAAAGAATGACCATTGAGAACAATAAGATAGACATCGAGATAACTAACCAAGAGATGGAGAGGCTCTACTCCTCGTCTCCTTTCAACAACACGGTGCAGCAACCTCCACAAAATGAGGCAGCATCTAATAATGGAGCTACATTGGACCCTTCCACCGATCCTGTTATACCCTCAGCCATTCCTTATGAAGCCAACTTCCCTGCAGATCCTAACTTGTGGGACAGCCACTTTGGGTTGGTATCACTGTTTGGCACTAACAAATTCCTACAAAGCGATACGCGCAACATTTTGTGCTTCCTCATTCGCATCGCACAATTTATCAGACAAAGGAACATCTTCGATTGTAATGGCAATACCATTTCTCAACTCAACTCATTTGGGGAAGCTGCCTTTGATTTCATCTCGGCCATCCATGAAGCCGGATGGAACAAACTCAATACATTGGACAGTACCTCCATCAGACACAAAATCAAAGGTCAATTTGGCAACCAATCACCAACTAATAAAGAAAAAACAAAACATACAACAGGAAATATCCCTCCTTGCATCCCTCCACGCTTACCTCACAAACAGGTTGAAGAAATCAGAAAACGATTGAACCAAAAGAATAACAAGAAAAACACACTCTTTCCAAGGTCATACACTCAAGTTTCGTCGCAGGCCTCTGATATACTTAAACTCAAGGAAGCATTCCTGGCTCTTCCGAATAGGAAAATCTTGAAAATACACAATGCCTCTCTTGACATATTACATTTGAAAGGTAAAAAAAAATTATCACTACCACTAAAGGTCTATCAAGGAAACAAGCCATTGTCACCCTCCTAGGTCAACATGTCACTTCAATCATGAGCAACGCAGGGTTTCATGTCAGCTCCATCAACGATCTCTTAAAAAGGTTAAAATCTACTTTAAGAGCAGAATTCATTAGACCCATGGTTGAAAGCATCGTCATTACAACTAATCATGTTCCCACACCAAGTGATCTATCAATCATGAAAAAATACATCAAGTCCATCGAAGGCATAGAGGCAAACGACGTTGCTGCACCACGCCTCCCACAGTCAAAAACATACCTCAAAATCACAGGCATCCCATATATTTAGCCAAGTGGCCTAGCCATTTCTAGTGATGACATCGCTAACCACCTGAAAAACAGTGACCTATTCGAAGGTATAACTCTCGCAGCTAGACCATGTGTCATCAAGGCATCTCCCAAATCAGACATGGCCATCATATGGATCAATATTTGGGATTCACAAAACGGCTCTAAGGCCAAAACACTCATTAACTATTTCTTCAATTTTGGCAGATCTATAGTTACTATCAAAGGTACCAGCATGAACCCTGGAGTACTGCAATGTCACAATTGCTGGAAATGGGATCATACCACCTTTGCGTGCGAGGCCTACTATTCCAAGTGCCAAAAGTGCGGAGGACCACACAAGATCGAAAATCACAGAGATTTTGCTTAGTGCTGTAATGCTAATTTCAAGCTAAACCCACTGCATCTAGAAACCAAACAAGGCAAACTATGCTCTCACATGTTCAAATGTGTCAACTGTAAAGGCGACCACATGGCAAATGATAATAAGTGTCTATTTTGGAAACATTGATTTAATCGAGAATAGCACTCAAAAAAAGTACAAGAAGCCAGAGAAATCAGGGCCAACTCAATTTGTCTGGCTGCAGGCAGTAAAGTCAATTTATGATTAAACACAAACTCAAAATCTTTTTGCAGAATGTAAGGAAAAATAAAACTCTCATGAAATTAATTCTAGAAACACAAAAAAACGTATCAGATATCATCCTCATTCAAGAACCTCCTAGATCCTTAATAAGACGCATCCCTAGTCACACAAATAGTGAAGGTGATCCACTCCACAGCACTCCGAATCACCCAGATTGGACTCTGTTCATTCATAACGATGGTAACACTAAAAAAAACTATCCCAGGGTTGTAACATATATAAACAAACGTATATCAAAAATGAGGTTCTCTCTTAGAAGAGACCTGATAAATCACCATGATATCAATGTCATCGACTTCCACAATGGACAAGATGTCAATTTCATTATCAATGTATACTCCGACAATAACCAAACAGCTCTTCAAGTCTTATGAAACAATATAAGAAACATTGGAACCACAGTAGTCATGATGGGAGACTTCAACATCAGAGACAGTGACTGGGATCCCAACATCCAGTATCATTCTATTCACACGGAAGATCTTATATCCATCGCTGATAGTCTAGACCTCGATCTTGCTACACCTGTCAACCCAGGCCCAACCAGATTTGCAGACAACTAACGAGACACCAACTCTGTTCTCGATCTCATATTCATGAACCCGAATAATTCAGGCTTCAATAAACACACTCTCAACCCAGACATCTGCCTACTATCAGATCATGTTCCCCTTATCATCGAAATAGGCATAAAAGAGGAAAATGTTGATATCACTTTCAAAGCTATAAAGAAGGACAGTGAAGAAGAAGAAGTGTTCATCAGAGACATCATAAAAGGCATTAGAAATATTGACACTCATGAGCTAGAAAACCAAACAGACATACAAAGGTGCACCTTTGCTGTCTCGACAATATTCAAAGATGCATGGACCAGACATTCTAAGATCAAAAGAATCACCAAACACTCCAAGGAGTGGTGGAATGAACAATGTGCTGAATGTATTAACAAATATTATGAAACAGGCGACATCAACAGCTGGAAAGCATTCAAGTCTGCAGTCCGTAAAGCCAAAAGAACGTTCTTCGATCAGAAAATCCAAGAAATCGTGACATCCAGCAAGAGACCGTAGGACCTTATAAATTGGATAAGAAAGAAAAATCTTTCGGCCATCGAAGCAATCTATCATAAAGGTCAACCCTGCAATGATCTCGAGACACTATGGAATGCTCTACATAGTTTGTACAACTCAGCTAAAAATAGGTCAATCAACACGAGGTTTCTAGACAATATCAACCAATGTAACGAACTAGACTGGTTTCCTTTTACAAGTCAAGAATTCATCAATGCTATAGCTAAGTGTTCGAATACATCTGCCCCTGGTCCTGACCATGTCACATGGAGGCACCTCAAACCTCTAATTCTAGATAAAACTTGCCTCAGTAAGATTGTAGATATTGCTAATGTATGCATCTCAATAGGCTATTGGCCTGATCAATTCAAGGAGTCGACTTCAATCATCATTCCAAAACCCAACAAAGCAACATACAACACACCTAAATCATTTAGACCGATCGTCTTACTCAACACCATAGATAAACTCATAGAGAAAGTTATCAGTCATAGGCTCTAATTCTACCTATTAGCTAATGGATTTCTTGACCCCAACCAACTAGAAGGCATTAGACAATGGTCAACCACTGATGCCGGAATGTATCTTACACACCTTATATGCACAGGCTGAATTAAAGAGTGCCACACAAGCATTATAGCCTTCAACATAGCACAATTTTTTCCATTGCTCAACCATGATTTCCTCTTGTTATGTCTCGCCAAAGCTGGATTAAACGCTAATGTTCAAAATTTTTTTAGAAATTATCATTTCAACAGGTCCACCACATATGCATAGAACAACTTTGTCTCACAGAAATTTGCTACAAGTGTGGGAGTCGGCCAAGGATCTGTTCTTTCCTCCATCCTATCTGCTATATACCTCACTCCAATCATAAAAATGTTCAAAAACAGAATAAAAAACCTAAAAGAAAAAATTCCTACAGACATTTTATCTTTTGTTGACAATGGTCTTTTAATTTCTCAGGAGAAGAGTTATGAGCTGTCTTCTGCTTTCCTCCTCAGTAGTTACAATATGATATCTAAAATATTCTCAGATGTGAGCCTCGTCATGGAACACAACAAATCAGAAGTGTTCCACTTCACTCGAGCCTGCAATCCCCCCAACCCATTCATCAATCTCATCTCTGTTGGGGGCCCCCTCTTGCATCCCAAGCCTATCTGGAGATACCTAGGTTTTTTCTTTGACAGGAAACTTAACTTCCATTACCACGTTCATCATTATGCAACCAAATGTCTCTCAATCCTCAATGCCATGAAGATGCTGGGAAATTCATCAAGAGGACTCTTACTGATGCAAAAACAACTTTTGTACAGGACGTGCATTGTTCCAATTGCTTTATATGGCTTCCAACTATGGTTCTTTAAAGAAGCCCCAACGGTTAAAAATATCACAGAACTAAAGAAAATATAATGCAGGGCAGCCCTATGGATCACAGGGGCCTTCCATACATCTTCTTCAGAAGGAGTAGAAGCGATAGCGGGCCTCATCCCTATAAACCTCCATTTTAAAAAGCTCAATGGCTGACATCACCTCAGATATGCAACCATTCCACCATCACATGCCATCAACGCTCTCTTAGATGAACATCAAAGTAGAAATCAAAATCAACACAAATTTGCACTAGCCAACCTCATTAACAAACAAAAATAGAAGCTGAAGAGTCCTATCAAAGACGTTAGCGAAAGACTCAACGAAATCAAAGATGAATTCAATCCCCACTATATCATTTTCCATCCTGGTCTGCACTTAGTAGATCATTTCTCTAGTAGAATACTTTTCATTCCCCTGATTTATCTAGTGACAAAGCTCTCTTTGATCACTCCTTGAAACTTAACTTGGCATTTGAAAAAACTCAAAAATCTTCCAACAACGTAGCTGTCATCTTGGACGGAAGTGTCAAAACAGAAGGATCAGCCACAGCTATTGCCCACATCTGGAAAGACTACAAAGTTAACGCACAACTCAAAGCATATGCAATCAACATCACCCCACTAGAGGCCAAATTAATGGCCATACGCATTGGCCTCACAGCCGCTTTCGAAAACTCAGAAGCGCAACAAATCCTTGTCATCACAGATTCACTCAAAGGGGGAAAAAAAATCATCTTCTTAGGTGATCAATACTTACAAAAATCCATTATTCCCATCACCAAAAAAATCCATAGTTTCCTCAGCAAAGACAGTTGTAATGCAATACATTTCTGGTATTGTCCTAACAAAATAGAATGGCCTAGACATACTCTTGTCAACAAAGAAGCCAAATCGTCCCATATCCCACTCACTCTCCCTGAGAAAAACTTGTTCTTACTTAGCAAAAAGTTAGAATGCGACTGTTCTCTTGAATCATGGCAGAAGTCATTCAAGGATAGCAAAAAGAAAGGACAGTTATTTCTTGAATTCGAAGACGACAATGATAAAGTCATCAAACTGACATATGCCAAGGGAGGATTGTGGCTAACACATATAGGAATCTCCAACTCTGTTTGTGTGAGATTCACCCATATAATGCTGGGACATGCACCCATAGGAGAATATTGGCAGAGATTCTTTTCTAACATACCAGTTCAATGCCCTTGTAGAGAAGCAGACATTGAGACCAGGGAACACATCTTCATGCAATGTAGGAGATATAACGCATCATTTTGCCCAAGAGATATACGTATATCTAGTTTCATGGAGTTTATCATTGGCAACCCCACTTCGTTTTGTTTTGATAACAGCTAAGGCATAGTTTGGATAACCATAAAGTTACACACAATTGTCATCAAAATGCGTTTGATTTCATTTTCTCTCTTCTTTCTTTCTCCATGTATTTAAATAGATACATTGTGTCTACCATGGCCTGTCTACGTGCTCCATGTAATAAATTGTTGATTTAAAAAAAAAAAAAAAAAGGCTCAGTTCTAAAGAGCAAATACTGTCATATTCTGGGATCTTTGTAGTTCTTTTCTTTTTGGTTTATTTTTTCTTTTATTTAATTAATTATCATTATTATTCTCCTTTGTATAATAGATCTTCTAGTCAATTACATCTCCTGTAATTACATTGTAGTCTGTGCTCTATGTACATCTTTTTTTCTAGATTTTGTATATATACTATATAGTTACAGTGTAGTTTTCTAGTTTGTAAATTAACGTTACTTGTGTCTACTTTTTTCTTATATATTTTCTTTTTAATTTGTACTTCAACAATTCTATTACTTCAAAGTTAGTAACCAACACAGCAATAGAAGATTGGGGTACAATATACAAGTTAAAGCCAAGATCGTTCTCTCTGTTGTCACTGAATACAATCTTTGAACATTACTTGACAAAACTCCAGATTTTGTATTCTATTTTATTTCTTTGGTAGCATATTTATAAGTGAGTTCCAAATATTATTCAGACCTTAGAGTAATTATTTTATTATTATTATTATTATTATTTCTTTATTAATATTACTTTGTTATTTTTGACACTACTTTGTAATAGGAGGTGAAGAACTTTAGATTGATGAACCTTTTTTATTTTCTAGACTCAGCTCTCTTTTTTTATTCTCATTTATTCTTCTTTCTGTTTTCTCTGTTTTTCTTCTAAGTGAAATTATTCCACAGCCTGAGCTTCTTTCTTTGCCTTATATTCTGCCAAAGCTCTTTTTATGCATACCTTTTTCTTAAATCTCCACTATTTAGAGGCCTCATATTCCTACCCAAACTCATCATCAGAATTAGAAGAGATGAAGGTATTTAGAATATTAGAAGACAACA
>Ga0154005_100360_pt1 | contig 20604 bp, 25 predicted proteins | sample TSFL089MetaG_FD_104698 | JGI IMG/M metagenome (GOLD analysis project Ga0154005, IMG submission 104698) | Attine ant fungus gardens microbial communities from Florida, USA - TSFL089 MetaG | ecosystem: Host-associated > Fungi > Mycelium > Unclassified | place: USA: Florida, Lake Talquin State...
CAGCAGCAGCAGCAGCGACGACGGCGCCGACGACGACAGAGAAAGGGGAAGGGGTGTATTGTCGATATTGTGAATGAACAAGAGGGATAGGAGGCCTATCTGGGGCGCTGCTTAGGGTGATAAGGCAAATTTTTCATGATAATGCAGAAGAAACGATGAGCGACATGAGAAAGACATCATATCAGTCAAGGCCGCCCTTCAGTATAGTGTAAACGGTATGAAGCTCTGGTCGGAACGGATTTTTGAACGTGACGGTCACCGGCAGACAAACGTAGATTATGTTATCACTGTACACCTTCGCATATTATTTTGATCATGTGGGCTAGCACGCAAAAGCTTTCGTTGTGTATCTATACTGCTGTCTCCCTTATCTCGTCCAGACGTTCAAAGAAAATATACTCTCTTCCAATTGAGTTAATTTGCGAAATATTTATCCACTTGGATGCGCAAGGGTTGTGTTCTGTCAAGTTGGTATGTTCTCACAACCGTGTCCGTTATATCCACTCATCGCGAACGCTAGACGTGTAGATTGTTCTACGAAGCTACAAAATCACGTCAATTCTGGCAACAGGTCCTCTGTTTCACTGGACCATGTCGACACAACTTTTCCAAGAATCTCTCTACTTGCACTCTCCAGGAATTGGAGCACTGGGCTACGCACAGTCTGAATATATATGAACGTTGGGCTTTAGATATGCCACTTGAATTTCGACTACGTATTCTCGAAACTTCTACAGAAGTAGAAATAATGAAAAGTGAACTACTACCAGGTGGACGATGGCTATTGACTTGCAGTACTCGAAATCAGTACTTTCTGCGTGATCTGCATACGTCTTCTTCTCAACCACAAGAACTCGCTAATCCAGGGCAATACGACCCCGAGAACGGGACACTGGATGGGCTCACGTCTCTTAAAATATGGGTTGATAGATCTAGGGAGAATTTTTGCTTCCGCTTTGTTGTCTGGAATCGTGGAGGATCATTAAAACGTGAGTTGCGATGGATTGGTAAATTTTGTCTTGACACCTTTCCAGGAGACGATGTTACGCGAACGTTCGTTTATGCGACCAACATCTTCGAGGATGAGGGAAAATTATCCTTCATCACAAAGACCATATATTCGACCCGAAGTTCTCTCCGGAGCATTAAACCATGCATGGCCCTTTCAAAAAAATATATCGTCGAAGCTCGAATGTTAGGAGAATTTTATGATAACACAGAGCGGTGGAAGCTAGTCCTCATCGAACACAACACCAATGGCCCGAAACAAGCTGTAACGGTTGCACAGCTTAGGAAAAAGGACAGTGCACCTGTAGTGAGTGCTCCCTCATGCCTTCAATAAGTCTCATTCGAGTCTTTCTTAGAAGGAACTCTATATCACAACAAATGACATTGTGGTGGTGATTGGGCCCGAATTCATCAGTCTCTACCCCATTCAAGACCTCAAAATGCATCATAAGAAACTGGTCTTGCCACTACATCGTATTAAAATGGCTTGGAATGACATTTCTCTACCGATCTATGATCGAGGTTTTGACTGGATGGTCATTCTCTACGATCTCGAGTTCCGTGTCATACGATTGCCTGAGGATCTAAATAGTCCTCCTCGTATTGTTACACTCGGTCATGACGTTGTTGGTGATGGCCCTGGATGGTTTTCTGGCTTGACGAGAGGGGACGCTGCTCTTGCTATGTGTCATGACTCAACTGCCAAAATCATAACATATTCCTGGGATGTTGAGATGACACACTGTGTGTTTCAGATGAAACGATTCAAGATCCCTTGGGTCACTGATTGTTCAAGACGGCTTTTCAACACTGGACTTGACATGGCCAGTGGGCGACTTATGTTCATTGATCATCACCGGAAGTATCTAGTTTTAGACACAGTGCCACCAGTTGTCCCTGTAGACAATACAAGTGTGCTGTTATAGAGAAAGCTATTTCAAGTCATGCTATTCCTATTTTCTGGCATTGTTAGATGCTATATTACATGTACGTCAAAATAATTGTCAAACTATTCTGTCAACAATTCTCTAGGCTGATTGTCAGATTACAATATTGCTCGTCCTGATCCTCATTGTCATTCTCCTGCTCCTTCTTGGCCTCATCCCAATCCTCATTTTCATCCTCCTGCTCTTCCTCTTTCTGGTCCTTGTCTTTATCCTTCTGGTCATCATCTTCATTCTCCTGGTCCTTATCTTCTGTTTCTTTTCTAATATCATCAGGCAATTGTCTATGTCCATCCTGGTAGACCTCCCGTTTTTGAGGGTCATCTTCTGATTCACTGGAAAATCGAAATCTCTTGATAACATCTTTGGGAACAAGATGTGAAAAAATGAGCTGTTCAAGCATAGGTCCTGGTAACCCGAGCTTACATTTTAAAATTAGCCAATATCAAGATCTGTTTTCGGGATTAAGAACATACCCAGAGTGTCAACATCATTGGTCCTATTACACATGGTGTTGTCCACTAGTTAGGCAGAACTTCATGACATGGCACCTATGTCAGCCATAATGCCCTCTGGTATTCAATTTAGTTGATTTCAAGAATGAATGAACAAAAATACGCATGCCAAACAACAGACTGAAATTGCCTGGTACAAGTCAGCTAAGATCATCAATCGCCAATCAGATGTATAAAGAAGAGACATACACAGCCCACCTGTTGATGAGATGAACTTTGACCGAGTTTTTGCTTCTAAAGCCTCCCAATCACTCTCATTGGATAACAGGAAAGGTACCTGTGTATTCATGTATGTAATGAACTCTGGGTATGTCTTGTGACTGAGATGCTGAGTAATTTCAACAAATGTTAAGGTGAAATAACATACAGTTCATCAATTCAAGTTCGTCCAGAGTTAGAGTCTGGACTTCAGGATTCTGTACCAAGAATTTTTGTTTTTTATGGTGATCTTGTGTAGTAATAGCTGAAACCAAGTAATCGGTACGACCTGAAATGTAGGTCCTATTTTGATGCCCACATCTGACCTCAACTGCCTGATGCCGGGCATCCAAACAGGAATGCCAGATTTCTAAGATTTCAAAACCAACTCGGTTGGAGGCAAGAACAAGACTAAGATGGGGACTGATATAATTTCTTGCTACTTGCTCAGACTGAAAGAGGTAGATTTGAGCAAAACCAGCATTTTAAAGTACTTACTGGACCAATGAATACATGCATATTGAATTCTGTGATTTCAGCTTCATTGGGAAAAGAGCAAGAATGCTGGTTCTTGAAGTCTTCTGAGATGACAACTTCCAGCACTTGATCAATAGAATATCCATCGTTGATAAGGAACCCAAGACGTTAAAGTCTTCAAGTAACTTCACTGTGGACAGGGACATGACCTGGGAAGGTATCAAAAACAAATTGTTGAGAAGATGGCATCACTTACTGCAAGGTCATTTTGGAGATATTCCCCAGTGAGAACTAGTTTTGTGAATTCACGAAGATGGGAAGGATTTGAAGCCAATTTTTTCAGGGCTTTGATGTGCCTTTCGAGTATATTGTCAGATTGTTCCTCTTGCATCTTTTTAACAAGAGGATTTATGATGAGATGTTTGACTTTTTCCTTGGTGTTCTTTGCTCCCCATTGCCCTTTTCTCTGTTTGATAATCCTATCAAGTAGAGCTAGAAGATCAGTGTTCAGCTACCTTTCTATGGTGAATAGAGATTATAGGAATACAGTCTCAGGTGTTACTTCTGTAATTGACGACAGGGTGAATACTGATATATATATATGAATGTGCTATAGCTCCCTAGCTACGAGCTTATCCGATGTCAAATGGTGAGTGACTTCTCTATCCTCTGTCCCGCTGTGTTGCGGATGTGGTGCATCCACCCAGGTCCTTCCTTCCTAAGCCGTTCGAGTGGGTCAGTCCTTTCCAACAGAGATGACTCTAATCGTTCTGAAGATGAGACAGGCAAACAATAGGTAGCAAATATTTACCAGTTTGCAGGGATGTTGTCAATGCGTCTATGATTAAAAAGTAGACGTAAAGAGCAATGTAATCAGTAAGACCTTGAAGCCTTATGGCCACATAAAAGTGGCGCACATTACCATGATTATCCAATTACATGTAATAATATTGACCTTTGGCGTAGTTGTTGGTATTTACAGCAGCGAAGGAAACCGCCATCCAACTGTGGGGAAACCAAACAACCTATCTTTTAAAGAAAGGTATAGATATTTCTGCTCACAAGTGTGATGAGAACAACAGGCACAGCCAAGTATGATCCTATTTTGTGTTGCCGAGTAGCTAAGAAGATTCAACTCACATCGGCGTCCATTATCGTTGGAAAAATCTTATTCCACTCTTCCATGGAGTCAATGTTCTGCAACAGTGTCCTGCCATAGGCTTGTCAGATATCTCCACTAACACTGACCACCTCGTAAATCAATTATGCGGCTTTAGCAACCATCACTGGGACACCTGGGAAAACATGTTCAAGCGTATTTCGGACTTGCCATCTTTTACCGATGATTCGTAGCCCAACCAATGGTAAAGCAGAGAAATGATGATCAAATGCAAGATGATGCACGCCTACTTGGTTGAATCATCCATGGTCATAATCTCGCCTTTAGAAAATCACCTAAAAAGGTCCAAGATAACAAAAAATGACATATTTATTGAATTGTGCAGAGCACAGTAGAACATGAAAGGAGTACTACAGGAAGCTGAAGGGAAGACAAATGGTCAATGCGTAAGTGTCAGCGGACTTTGAATGGTTTATGCAGCCGAACCTGAACTTTAGTTAGTCGCGTCGAATTCAACTATTCTCTCTTCTTTTTTCCCCTCATCTCCTCTACATCTTTCCGAAATGTCCGACAAGACGACTGGATATCGGGTTGAATATGCTTCTTCTAACCGCTCTAAATGCAAAGGTCTATTTGTTTTTCTCTGCTTCAGATAATGCGACCTAATGCTCATTTGTGAACGTTTGTTTATCCAAACTTGATGTTCAAATGTAGGACCCAAACCATGCACAGGTTTGTTGCTGTCCTCCCCCTTTCGCTTGACCTTGATTCACATTTTACTCTAGGAACTGCTATCGTGAAGGGCTCACTGCGTTTTGGCACTTTGGTTGAAATTCATGGTAACCAGAATTTGTGAGTGCTCCAAACGCCACATTTTTTTTGCATTCCTAATACCTTCTGCACATGATTTATAAGTCAATGGAAACATTGGGGTTGTGTCACTCCCAAGGTCATCGAAAAGATTCGGACCCAATTTAGTGACGCCACCGAATTGGATGGTTTTGATGAACTCAACGATATAGATAAGTCGAAAATTGTCAAGGCATACGAGGAGGGCCATGTTGCAGATGAGGATATTCCTGATTCTGCAAAAAAGCCCGAAGGAGAAGAACAGCCCAAGCAGAAGGCAGCTTCCAAGAAAAAAATCGTTAAGAAGGACGAAGATGCTGCAGAAGACAATGAAGAACAGGCTGAAGAGAAACCAAAGAAGAGAGCTCCAAAAAAGAAAGTTGAAGACAACTTGGACGGTGAAGACGAAGTCACTGAAGAGAAACCAAAGAAAGCTAGGAATATGAAGGTGTGTATTATCTCTCTCACCTGCGTGGACCAAGTCTGATGGGTCTGAACTCGAGCAGAAACCTGAGGCAGAGGTTGGTGAGGAAGATGAAAAGCCAAAGAAGGCTACCAGGCCTCGCTCCAAGGTAATCAACCATCTCGTCACAAACCCATCGGCCACTGAGATTGAACTATGCGAACAGAAAACTGCAGAAGAAGGTACCGTCGAGAAATCTAAGACAACCACCAAGAAAGATGCAGAGGCCAAGAAACCGGCACCTAAGAAGCGTGCTCCCAAGAAGAAGGTATATATTCTCATGTTCTCATTTGTCTCAACAACCCGGCTATAATATTTGGTATTAAATGCAGACTGGGGAAGACGAGGAGTCTGGAGAGGACTTCTCTAAGGCACTTGACGAGGTATCTGATGAGGAGGATGAACCAGAAGTTGAAAAGGAGAAACCAAAGAAGAAAGCACCCACAAAGAGCGCTGCTGCTAAGAAACAGCCTGTGTCTAAGAAAGTGCCCAAGGCTGTAAGCATTGTTATGCATTCAGTCAGCCTTTCTCACTGATACATTTAGGATGGAGATGTCAATATACAAGACGAAACAAGAGAAGACACAATGAAGGGAGATACAGAAGAGACCAATGGCAGAAAGCGCAAGGTAATTCGCCTAAATCATTACAGTATCAGATTGTCAACTCTAAGTCCATATGACAGCGTGCTCCCATTTCCAAGCCTTCTACCAAGCCTTCTAACAAGAGAGCTAAGTCAGCTTCCAAAGCGAAGAAGACCAAAGAGTCCGTCGACGACGTTATCGAAGAAGAAGAGGCTGAGTAGGTTACAACGTGCACAACACTCTTGCCACCTCGGCCACCGTGGATTACAGAATAACTCGACTGTTCTAGTCAAACACTGCTTTGTCTTCTATCCTTGTTCTATGTTCACACCATTTGCTGAAATTCTAACCCGTGCGTATAATACGAATAATACTCTGTCATTCTGTATATTCCACTATGGACAGATTGACGAGGGACTTTCCTGTGATTTATCGGTCATTGTATCTCGGGCGGCTCAAAGTTTACAAAATAAAATTTGCCATGTGGAAAAAGACTGATAGAGTGCAAAAGGATGTTACAGGTGCAAATTACAATTTATGCTTTTGCTCCACCAGCAGCAGCTTTTGCGTCCTCTGCAGCGGCGACAGCAGGGTTGACCTTCTTGCCGTCTTTCCATCGGACGCGGGGAGGGGGCGCACGATTACGACGTCCCTCACGGGAACGTACACGGACAACTATTACCAACATTGAGTGCCAGTGATTAAAATTGAATAGTGATTCACTCACCATGAGAGTGGATAGCGCAAGAAACGCAATATGCGATTTTAATGTACAGCTTGGGAATAACGTACTCTGTATTTTGCGGACTCAGCATAAATTAGGTTTGAACGAAGAGCTACTCACCCGGGTAGACACTGGCCTCGCTAATATCCTTCACGGCAGCACTCTCAACCATGTTCCTCACAGTAAAACGCTTGATGGCCTTGTCCTTTCCTACACATCGAGAACAGTTGGAGCAGCGAACAAATTTAACATGGCCGCGTCCCTTCTTGTTGCGACCGCCATTTCTTCTTTTCTTGGTCTAAGAAAGAATAAGTATCTGGTTCAATCAATGAACATCCAGAATCCGATTCAGGCATCCGGCCCAGGTCTATCCGATATCAACAGAATTTGGGCATGGACAAATGCAGAGCGAACACCTGAATGCAATAAACAGCATAAGAACACACCATTTTGTCTTGAGAGGTCGATGTGTTAGACAGCGATGAGAGCAGTCAGACGACACACTAATCTCGGAAGTCTCCGTTCACACGGACAACGCTATTTTTGGGACTGTAAGAACAATAGCCTCTTGTTCTCCAGGAGAATAAAACCGCAATGGAAAGGTGGACATTCTTTGCCTGCCTACCGCCTCCTGATATTTCTCTCTATCTTCTTTGAATATCTCATTAGAGCCTGGTGCTCCTCACGTCCTTCCTTTATTTTTAAAATCATCCTCAACATCAGTTATGATTCACCCGACCTCGACGCTGTTCAGTTTCTTGTCACTTGTTTTTGCTGCTTGTGGTGCTCCCACCCAACTAGATGTTGCCACTCTGCTGCAGAATGGTGAAGAAGCACAAGCCCTGAATCGATTCTTTCAAGGTTTGAAGGCGTCAGACCCTTGCAAAGGTGCATATATCAATTTCGTTGCCATCGCTCCTCATGCTCAGAATCATACAGATGGACAGGTAGCATGTCTCCATGGAACAGCCATCACCAAATGTGAAGGCTCTTTGTGGGAGACAACTCTTGGTTCGTGTTCCATGTCGCAAAAATGCTTCGCTCTGCCATCTGTATCGAGTTCAGGGACGGTCAGAATACATTCTATCTTTGTTCGGTTCGAAAAGACTGACCTCCTAAATAGCGACTGAGCTGTACGAGTGAGAAAAGTGCTGAGAGTCTCATCTCCGCAACCGGCGTGACAGGGGGCATCTTTGGAAACCCCAACAATATTACAATTGAAGTCTATAACGGAGAAACGACCGGAGCTGATAGTTACGAGCCGTCTGCGACTCAAGTCATAATCATGGATACCCTGAGCTACCCAACCGCCGTTGTGGCTGGAATGTCGGGCTCTAAGCCCAATAACCCGCCTGCAAACAAGGACGATGGTGTAACCGCAGTCACCTATCACCCTTGTACCATGACTGGCGCTACACCCTCCCATACAACTCCCACCTCAATTCCTCCTTCTTTCTCGGCTACTCAAACATCTACATTTGCGAATGCAGTGCCTCAGCAAGTTACTGTCATTGTGACCCTCATCCCTCAGCTCACCCCACCTCAAACGCGTACGATTTCTCCCGAGGATGCGTCTCTGATTATCGCAAGCGCCAAAGCTACTGATGGATCCGCAGGTCCTAAAACACTTAGTAGTAATCCAGTCCAAACGTCAACTCAGGCTGCAGCGGATGCCCGAAATCCTCCTGTTGTCGTAATCTCATCGAGCTTTTTCCTTCCAGCTCAAAGATGAAATTCGACCTGAAAAGCGTTAATGCTCCAGTTGTATCATTATTACGTCGGGCCCATGTATCGAATAAACTTGTTTGAAATTATAAAATTTGAGCGAATCGATGTCTTGATGTTTCCCACGAAGGCTGTTTCTTTTTACTGCTGATGATCGAATGGACATTGCTCATGACCTTTTGTAGAATCGTCTTTCTCTGATCTGATAAGGACTGTATCTTTGAGCTGAACCGAATCTACGTGTATCATCCTCATCGAATCCAAGATGGACCCGCCTGGTGAAGGCATGTGCAGCTAAACCACTATCCTAGTATTCACAAAATCAATACTGCTCTAGGTCGATTATGGAGTTCATCCCTTGGCTCAAACCGACCAGCGCGGAGAAATGCCAGTCGCCTGGGAATTTCAAGCGAGGACAACAGACAGCTTGCACATAAATCGTTCACCACTTCTTCTAGGCCGGACTCTTCACGTCCATTGGAACCTGAAACCAACTCGAATTCCCGTGCAATTTTGCCATCTTCCTCATCCCACCACAATAGGAATTCACTTTCCAGAGCGAACGGGTCTTGGGTGACAAAATCATTTTCAACGCCCTCTACATCTTCTCAACTGACACCAAGGGGACCACCAATTCAACCAAGGAGGAGCAATCCGACAATCCCAGTCTGGAAGCCTGGACAGGGTCAACCTCAACGAGCAATTGACGTAGTAATTTATTGTCTGTCCCGCGTCGCGCACTGTACTGACCTTTGTACCTAGCAGCAGACCCCCCAACGCAACCTGAATAATGTATTGTTACGCGGCCCAGGTATGCACCTTATCGCGTAGAATAGTATACAGACTTGCATAGAACAATTTCTACAAGGACGCAAAGCAGGCTCCGCAACGCCGATGTGGAACCCAGCGAATGAACCACAGGGTCTGAGCCTGGCTCGTATAACGCCATCCCGACGCCGTCCGCCAATAGAGATTACTAAATCGGCTGACTATCCCATACCTTTCTGGAAACACCAAGATGCAGAATATGAAGCTCAGAAGAAAGTAGAGCGTCGGATAGCTAAGCACGGGGATCTAACCGATTACATCTGGCCTCAGAAAACACCGACACAGAAACCACGACGGGCCTACCTGAATCCTGCATTGAGTGTGATCGAAGAACCAATCTCACACGAAGCTCAAGAAAATGATGAAAATGTCCCTATGAACGTGGATGAGCCGATGCCCTTGCCTCCAAGAGTGTCAAAGCTTAAAGGACTCAAGTTTTCTCGTGTTAGGAATGACATCACTCCCGGAACAATGTGAGATGCATCTGTCCACTTTTCCTGATTATTGTACCTGACCGAACTTTGAATTGAAAATAGAGATCCAACGACTCAAATGGCTGCCCGTAAGACCAAATGGCCATTAGAGGACATTCTAGTGAACAATGATTATGACTCAGAATCGTCCTCCAGCGACAGCGACAGGTCGATCCCAGACTCTGTTATCCAGCTCACAGATAGTGAAACCGAAAACAATGACAAAAGAAAGGCTACGAAGACGGACCAAGAGAATATCCTAGATAACGAAGTTATCATCATTGAACCTCCACAACCACGAATCACAATACCTCTTCCTCAAATTGTCCCAGTTGCCTCCCAGATGCCTGCTCCGCACGGACCTCCCGATATATTAGTGGCTACACTAGATGAATTGTGCGGTGCCCCGATACGTATGCAGGCTACTAAAGAACTACCATTCCTCCTGAGAAATCTTCGAAGAGGATTTCGCCTGCGGTGTGTTGCCATTGGTATCAAGACTACCAGGATGAAGCCTCGAATGCCTGTCATCGTACGCTACGAATGTACTGAAAAGATATATGAAACGTCGATGTCTAAGTGGTTCTGTCCCCTCTGCGAACTTCATGGTGCTTTCCCAAACAAGGATATGTTGAGATGCCACCTTCAGTGGGATCACGCTAGCGTCATTTTAGAACGTTGGGAACAGAGAGCAAATAATCAGGTTCGTCGGCTTATGTTTCTGTTCCCCCAACAGGCTAACATGAAGTCAAGGGTAAATCAGAATGGAGAATTCACCTCATGATACCAGAAATTCTCTATGACACTGTCCAACCCAGGTAAACTTTTTCCAGTTCGGACGGCCACCTATATCTAATCTTAGGATCCCCTAGGCAATATGAGTTCATGCCGAAAACTGAATCTTTAGAGACCTCCATTGAACCTGATAGCGCTTCTTCACAAGGGATAGAGGAACTAGATCGACCTGCCGGCCTTTCTTTATCTATTGCGCGCAGTCCGTCGCCCTGCAGTCCTCATAGCCGCGATCCAACATCCACTGTCGACATCAGTGCACAAGAACGTCATACCCGAAAGCTTAAACAAGCTTATTCCGAACTGACAAGTACAGATGTAGTACAAGAAAGTGGTAGGCTGAGTACTTCTCGTATTGAACAAACACCTGGACCTCCGGGTGGCGTTTATCCCAGCCCTCCACCTGTACATGACCCATTAGGGCCTGCAGCTCAAGCTCCTTACCTTCCCGCTAAATCTGAGTACGAGGGGCCGGATCTGTACTACTCATGCCGACCTGGCGGACCAAGCCTATTTGATCTTTTGGGTACGCTCCCCATGGAACCCTTTGGCGTATTAGAATGGGATATTTTGGAAAGAGAAGAGGAGATCTATGAAAGTGATGAGATAAAAGTCGAATACAAGGTCATGCATGCCTTGTGGTTGAGGTGGATCACATTGAATCGGTGAGAACATCCTTTTTTCTAACACTGATGTGGTGTTACGGAGACTCAATCTTGACATTAGGAATGAGTTTATGCGCAACTATTATAAGGGCGTCATTGCCTTCATTGATGCCTATTGGAGGATGATACACCAAGCCGCTGGTTGGAAGGCTATGCGTTACTGGCTCCTGGTAAGAATGTCTATTGAATAGTCTCATCAGTGCTTTCTGAACACATTGCACATGCAGCTGTTGTTGGCACATCGATTTCTGCAAGGGAAAGAAGTGGCGAAGGCCCTGAAACATTACGAAGATCTCACCGGAATAATTCCTTTCTAATCGATTACAGTTCGAAATCTACTGAATACCATGTCCACAGAGTAATGTCTATGCCACAACTTGAATAACTAAAATTGAGTAGGTTGAGATAGTCTACTAGATCTAAGTGGAATACGAGACGGTCTCGTCGACCTACGAGATCTGTATGTTGGCGTCTGAGAGACCACACTCACTCTGTCGTCTTCTTGCTCCCTGTAAACCGGTAGGGTTGTGATACTATACTGACTGAACATTGAGTTATACGTTGGAGCATAGGAGCTGTACGTTGGAGTATAGGTCCTTTCCGATGAAGGAGTCAGAGCCCGATTTCCCAATTCTCCAACTATAGGGTTCTCTCCGATCTGCAGCGAGATCGGAGAGTCCGTTATCCTCATGTCAATGAGGCCAATGCTAGATTGCTCGAACTCCACAGATGTAGGTACTGACGGCGGCGAAAGATTTCTCGTCAAGTCCGTCCCAGATGGAACTCTGGCAACTGGGTCATGATAAGTTGTTGCGAATGACCTTCTGATTGGCTCTGGTCGTGAGTATCTCAGATACGTTGCGGTGCTTATTGTTAGAGAGGTGCGCTCAGAAGTTCCTGCGCTACTTCTAAGCATACTCTCTGGTTGAATGCCGGTGGCAGAAGGGATGATGCAGGTAGGGTCTGGTGGTCTTGCCACTTTGACAAACTCTGCATTGGATGGATAAACTGAACTTGAACAATGAGATAGAGGTAGAGTGGAAGCTTGCGAATGCAAGAGTTTTTTGAGCAGTGGGAAGAGGTGGAGACGCTGCCAGTATGCGCGGATTCGGTTACGCAGTGAGGCATTGTCTGGCTCTCCGAAATTTTGTTTGATACGACGCAAAGTCATGCCAGGTCGTTGCAAGCAAGGTATACAAAGCAGGGGGAGGATGATCGTTGTTATTTATGTTGTATAAAAGGATTGCAGCAGTAGTATGTGCTGGTGGATTGACAGGAGAGGTTGTGTTATCTGCTGGCGAGTAAACCGGAACCTTGGCTTGATCTTACCAAGCACAGGCTCAAATTATATGATGTTCAGACTGTTCTCAGGAGTAGCTATGATCATCATAACACGCATATCAACAAGATAATGAAACATGATGTGAAGATCTAATAATAGTTGTTGTGATTGCCTCGAGTTTACCGACCACTGATCATTTTATTCTAGTTTCAGTAACGATAGAAGTAGACATATTCGTCCAGCCCGAGTCCTTCCAGCTCAATTGTAACATAAAGATGACACCAAAAAAATCTTCTATCGAACTTCACGGACAAACTAATCATCGATCAATAATCAATGATCTGTGGCGCTTTATGCTGTATTTTTCATAGCCACGACTAGGACTGGGAATCACATGGAGAAAATGTGCCTGAAACATCAATAGAAAAGGAGATTACTTGCACTGCATGATCTCACCTTCGACTACACTAGTGGAAACAGTGGGTCAGTGGGTGTGCTTGCCATTGATCTGTTCTCTGATGCATCTCCCAAAGAGCTAGATGGTTTCATTCCTAAGAACAACTCGTCTCATGTTGTGATTTCTCAGAGGCCTCGGGCTGTGTAGTCGAGAACTCCATGTTCATCCCCAATCGTAACACGGCGGGCATTCTAGTGTCAAGTCGTTATCCGTATTGGGATGTCAGTTATACACTATCAGGTGACTTGGCATCATAATTCAGGCGGCGAATCAGAATGCCCGCCGTATAAGTCTGTATCTGTTCTGAAGCAATTTTAATTATCACGATCTCCAAAAAAGATTGAAAATGGACACCTAACATTTTCAGGTGGATACACCATAACAATGTATTTCAGAAGCAGGGAAGACAATAAACAATGAGTCTCGCTCGCGCATTAACCCAGATTCATATCCATATCCTAACAAATTTGGACTTCGTTATCCAAAGACCGACATGAAATGACAAGCCCAACAGACCAAAAATGAGATAGATCCATATCAAGCTTCAAGACACCATTCAATGAAACATAGGAACTATATCCAGTGATGTAATTTATGTAGCTTTCGCTACTATCTAGAAATCCATCATTGCCTAACAAAGACTAGAGTTGCTAGCGAAAACGAAGCTGCCTTTTGATCTTCGACGACAATAATGGTGTCATGCCATAAGACCACTATGTGGACTTGAGAAGTCGCGCAAGTAGGTCGTGGTCGTCTTGGAGAAAAAAAAATGAGTCTAGAAAAAATGACCTGATGTGTAATTTATTTGTAACTGCTTGGCATTTTGACCGACTAACCTCCAGGAAACTCTCGTCGTTCTTATACCTACCCAGCTCATGATAACGTTATTCAGATTCACTCCACTGGAAAAGTATGTACAGCTGTCTGATGAAAAAAGACTGTTAATCCAGGATCTGGTGCTCGCTATATTATATATCTGTTAACTTTTCTTCTTGTCGCTGTGCGGCCTCCGTCTGCCCAACAGGGCATTTGACGGAGTTGTATCTAGACAAAATCAAAAAAATATTGATTATAATAACATGTCAAAGTGAAGTGTGAACCAAGTCAATCGTGACTAATAAGGTTTTCCAATAATTTTCTAATTTTCATGCTCGCTCATACAAGTCAATCATTATCAGGCAATATTTAAAAAAAAAAAATTATCAGGCGATATATTTACAAAATTAACGATTAAATGTTACAGATTCTTCTGCTATCACGGTAGAATATGAATTACAGCGACTCAACTAACAAGCCTCTAGTCACCATTATACATATCCCCTTGTCACCACTATGTACCGCAATTTTCTTCAGTTAATCATAATTTAGCTGCACACTTGCTCCACCACCTTCCCTATGTCCACCTCCAGGTCCATCAGACTCTCCCTTACCATGCGACCTTGGTGGTAAGTGGGCTGGCCTAGAATCACCGCGGTTCCCACCTGCTCTGTTATGATACCCTCCCCTCCCACCTCCACGCTGGTAATTAGAACTAACAAAATGCATACCAGCTGGAGGCGGATACGGTCCGGGATATCCACGACCAGGCATGAAGCCATGACTGTGTGGAGGTGGTGGCATAAACCTTTGTCCTGGTCCCGGCATATGACCATGTGGTGGAGGAGGGTGGGGGGCATGGTGGCGGTGATGGGGGTTCGGTGGTGGAGGAGGCCCTGGATAGAAATTTGGCTGTGATCTCGGAGGTGGTGGACCGCCACGATGAAATTGTGTCGGTGGTCCCGGTGGTCCTCCCTGAGGATTAAGATGAGAATTCGGAGCATTGAGCATGTTAGGCATTGGTATAGGATTGGGCGGCGGATGATGGTTACGATGAGCTCTTTTGTCAAATTCATGTGAAGCTTCGTAGACGGGAAGACTGAAGGAGAAATGATTACTAAGGACATACGAAGGTATGAACGGAGAGGGCTTACGACTTGGGATCTGCGGGTAAAGGATCAGTCCAGAAATAATCATGTTCCAGGGCCTGAGCAGCCGTGATACGCTCTCGTGGATTGCACACCAATAGTTTGTCGAGAAGATCAGCCGTTTCAGCACCCACACTAGCTGGATCACGTCCTGTCCAAATCACCACAGATTGATGAAGCTCACCTCTCATATGTCTGCTTGACCCGTCTCGCATATTGCGTTGGAAATCTCACCACTACACCCTCACAACCAGGTAGGGCATCATGGTTCGGCCAAGTATGTTGATTAGGCGTTCCGCACAATTGCCATATTTTCTCCAATTGGTCCAAATCCGAAGTGCCGGGCAGAATTGGACGACGTGAGAACATCTCTCCTAGCACACATCTTTCGAAATGTGCAACGATAGAGGGTGGTATGTCCTAGTATCAGAAAGATATGACGATATGTCTATAATTATTATAGCTCACCCAATGCCCCAAATGTCAACTTCACCCCCGTACTGGCGCGCACCAAGCAGGAGCTCCGGAGGCCTGTACCATCGTGTAACGACGCAGTTGGTATACTTCCGTTCCCTTCCACGAGCATCAAGACCTCCACGAGTGGCGGTAGGGTCAAATGATCGCGCAAGACCAAGATCGGCTATTTTCAATGAACCAGTATTTGAGATAAGGAGATTGGCAGCTTTCATGTCCCGGTGTAGGATATGATTCTATGTGAACATCAGGAGTGTCTATATAGCATGATCAAAGTGCACGTACACGATGCATATATTCGGTACCTTCAAGCAATTGCTTCATATATAGCTTGATATGACTTGGCTGTAGCTTAACCCGTTCGTTCTCCAGTAGCCCAGCTAAATCGTGGTCCATGTACGGAAAGACCATGTAGACAGACAAGGGATCCTTCTCTGTACCTATGTCTATTGAATTTCATAGATTGTGCATGATTGGAAGACCACTCACTGCGCACGACAAACATGTCTAAGATATTGACGATACAGGGATGTTGTAAAGCCTTGAGAATTTTGATTTCACGCAAAGCAGTCACTGGCATGCCCTCTTTCTCATTGTGCATTAATATCCTCTTTAGGGCAACGACAGTGCCATTCTTCCTGTTGATTGCTTTATGGACTTCTCTGTAATTCCATTTAGAATAAAATCTTTAGTTGGGTATTGAACAGCACAGACCCAAAAGTACCCTCCCCAAGTTTGGTCGTGAGGTCATAATCGGATTGTACCCCACAGCCAACGAATTCTCGACCGTAAGCCACCATCTCTTCTTTGATAGTACGACGATGTAATTGCGACTTTTTGATCGATCTGGACTTTGGTACTTCTGGAGGTTTAAATTCAGAATTAATGCTTTGTTGCTCCTGTGCAGGCGGCGGCGGTAGTGGTAATGGGAGCCTGCTCTGGTGTGCCAGAGTTGGAGGATTGCGAGGAGAGACTTGCTCCGTCTGAGATGGGCATTTCTTTGGAACAGCAGCATTGAGGCTGGATAGAGTCTGGTTCTTATGATCAGGAGGAAAAGGTGACATGTTCAGCAGTGGTGGCGTTGATAGAGAAGGAGGGACAGCTTCATCTGGAGAAGGCGGCCGAGCAGCAAAGGGGGAATGGGGGATGGAGGAGTTTGACCTTGAAAATGCCAAAGGGGCTGGAGACAAGGGACGATACGAGTCCACGTAACGTTGCCGCTCTACGTCGCGACCATAATCGTACCAGTGGTCTCGTTGCCACTCTTTGGCATCCCTGGGTCTATCATCTCTGTGACGATGATAACGGACATGGCCATCGATACGTCCACCTCGAATTCTTCTGTCATCATCATCATTGCGTGGTCTCCACGAATCATTTCGCTGCCCTGCAATTCTGTCGAGGTCTCTGCGCTGAGGCGGACTAAAAGCTAGATCAGGGCTTCGAGGTACCAGTGATCTATACTTGTCGTGGTGTCGATGTAGTGGTGAGGAGGAACGCAAGCGGGGCGATACATGTCCTGGTACTGGCGAACGACGATCTCTTTCTCGGGGCTGATACCTCAATTGAGTGTGATGGAATCGGTCACTGCGATCAGATCCACGCGAGTAAGATGGCTCCCAATGGTCTCCTCCGCGATTTGACCATCGTTTCGGATCTGGTTCTCGCTCTTTGTCTCGTATTCTTCGTTCGTCGTCGGTTGGCCTGTCAAACAAGGCAATAACAGCTGGATCCCTGGGTTCAGGGAGAGCCGGAGCTGCCGCACTGGGAAGAGGATCGCCTTTCTTCTTGAATGGAAAAGGAATCTTAGTTTTCGCCCCAGTAGGTTTCGAAGGCGAAGACAAAGGAGGGTGTGGCGAAAAGTCGTCGAGCTCGCCCTCTTCTGGGGTCGACGGTATAGGCCTCTTTGAAGCTCTGGCACCCTCTGGAGAGCCTGTAGCGGGTCTTTTCAACGGGGCTGTGGCCATGGTAGACGCCACTTATGGCTGCGCAAAAGAGCTGAAGCTGACATAAGCAATGTTTTCATTATAAGCTCCGCTTTGTCTATAGATCCATGTTCGTGTGATTCCCAGGATTAAATGTGAAGGCGCCCAATCAGAATGAATCAGGGAGCACTGAATGGGGCCAGAGAACTGAATACTGTTGGGTCTTGAAATTTTATCCGGCGGGAAGCAGCGTAGATGTCACAGCAGATATCTGAGGAGCATTTTTTATGCGGTTCTTTTTTTTTTCGAATCAACAATTTCTTACGCCGGGCTTCGTGGCAGACCGACTTTTTATGCCGTTCCCACCATGAACACTCCAGCATTTCGTTTTCAATAGGGCCAAATAAAGCCTGAACTCTTATATCGGGTTCTTGAAATTGGCGTTGCGCTCATGGCCAGTGAACAGGAATCCCCTCCAGGACTAGATGGAAGGCTACGCTATTACACCAGCGGCGGTGATGATGTGACATGGCTTCCGCCACTTCCGATCAAATATTATACCGTAGCACACATCATCCAGAACAACAAGGTAAACACGGACCGAATAATGATAGGATTGATGATTGAGAAGATACTTTGTAGCTCCTTCTCGGATACAAGAAACGAGGGTTCGGCCAGGGAAAGTATGTTTGTCTACTCATCCCCACATTGAGCTATCATTGACTTCACTTAGATATAATGGATTCGGTAAGACAAAAGTTACGAAAATGAGAAACCATCATTCAAGTCCTGAATCAGGAGGTAAAGTTGAGCCAAATGAAACATCACTCCAGGCCGCGGTGCGAGAGTTAGAGGTACGTTGCTCTTGGACCAACAAAATTCGGTATCAAGATGAGATCAGGAAGAGGCGGGCATCAAAGCATCGCTCAAGCACATCGGCGTTCTCTTGTTCGTTGTGAATGGAGGTGAAAAAACCTTTCACATTGATATATACTACACTCGGTCCTTCGAGGGGACGATCGCTGAGTACGCGTTCATGATTTCTCATCTCAGCGCCCAACGGAAAAGCCTAACATCCACAATTATGACCTAGGTCAGATGAAATGAGACCTGAATGGTTTTCTCTATCCCCCACAGACAACAAGGAAGACTTGCCCCTTGTCCCCTGGGACCAAATGTGGGATACTGATCGGCTCTGGATACCTCTTGTGCAAGAAGACCAACCATTTCGAGGCCGCGTTGACTTTGATAAAGACGAGAAGGGTACCTTCTTACTTAGAAAATGGTGGTATGGGCTGCTGGAAGAGTAATCGGACTTGTATCTTTACAGCTCGAACAATCAAAATGATTCTTGGCTGCTTAACCGCAAAGGTCCGACCAGATTTTCCTTCCCTCTCATAGTTCAAATACCATATGAAAAACAAGATCTTCTCTCACACACAATTTGCGGTCATCCTCAACAATGAGATTAATTCAACCTTGAGTTTCAATTTGCAACAGACGACACACTCTCTGTCTATTTGTGACGTCTCGGATGTAGGTATATTTATATTTAGAAATTTTTGTTCAGCAGAAGTTGATAAATTTGGGAAAGCCCATATTGAGCCTGGGGAAAACCAAAGTTCAATTTGACTCACGTCAAACTGCACTGGGGAGAACCATATCAATATACCCAAAATTTGCAGAATACTGGAATAATTTCTTAATTGGAAAATTGTTCCCTCCAGCAGGTGAACGAGGCAAAACATCTTTAGCTTGTCTTGTATCACAAAGATCAGAAAACAGGCAGAAGTGGGCACTGGCATTTTGTTAGGGAGCAGAACCGTGTAACGGAGAAGTCAGGGTGGAATCAATATTCCGTCGTGAATAAGGAGCAGGTTGAACACACCGACATCAGCCGCTCGAGTCTCATCATCGTCATTTCCTCCATCCCCAATGCAATACGCCCTCTCCTTCGTACGCTGCCGCCACGTCTGCTTTTCGCGTCGGTGATCATCGGCACGCCACCACCGCCGACAATTTTGTCGCAATCTCGAAGAACTCATTATGGAACAAATCCAAACAGATCTGGAAGAGTGAAATACTAGGGACAGGAAAGTCAAACGAGAACGCAAGCGTACCATTCTAAATCAAAGTTCCAGTATCATCATTCGATAAGTACATTATCCTTTGTCACCACTACTCCTCCCTTAGCTCTTGCCTTGCCTCTTTTGGTCGGACTCGACTGGGTTAGAGCGAGAATCAGACATTTTTGTGAGTGTTATTAGGAGTAAAAATCGGAGGCCGGGGTTGGAGTTGATTCACTCTCAGCAAGAGTCCCGTAGACTCTGGCGCCCTCCACCGCATGGCACCTCCTGTACGCCCCACAGATACCGATACCGCAGAAGCAAGTATAACACCAGCTCAATACCGTAGTCGAAGGTAATTGTCACTGTTCGATAACAATTGGCGGCTGCTGAGGTAGGCCAGATCAACCAGGGTCCGAATGATCCTAACTGAAATTTGAGATATCTGGGCCCAATAACAGGAGCGAACAAGGATCGAAGGGACATTGACACCACGGATCGTGAAATGCGACTGGTATGCCTATGGCGAAACTTATATGGATTAGGGTGATATATCCATCATTGTGGATGGTGGCAGTAGCTGTTGAGGGTGAGAATTTTGCGGAGAGTTCATTGGGACCTGCATTTTTAGGTGTACTGGGTGTCCTATCTGATATGAATTTTCAACCTGTTTCTGAGTTTTTTCTGCAGGGTCAACACAATACAAATGAGGTACAGCGACGTACAGCGGTGAGTGTTTCCGCTGATGCTGGCAGAAGAAAAATCACTAGAGGCCCATCTGGGGCGCTGCTTAAATTATAAGGCACAATTGTGATTATGAGAAAGGAACGACGAGCGATAGAATAAAGTCAAGGTCTAAGTATTATGTCATCACTGTACGCCTTTGCATACCATTTTCAAGATGTGGGCCAGCACGCAAAAGCTTTCATTGTGTATCCGTACTGCTACCTCTCTCATCTCCCTCGGTTGTTCAAAGAAACTAACAATATGTACTCTTCCAACTGAGTTAATATGCGAAATTTTTATCCACTTGGACACACAAGGATTGTACTCTGTCAAGTTGGTATGCTC
>Ga0154005_100361_pt1 | contig 20522 bp, 16 predicted proteins | sample TSFL089MetaG_FD_104698 | JGI IMG/M metagenome (GOLD analysis project Ga0154005, IMG submission 104698) | Attine ant fungus gardens microbial communities from Florida, USA - TSFL089 MetaG | ecosystem: Host-associated > Fungi > Mycelium > Unclassified | place: USA: Florida, Lake Talquin State...
GCTCAGCTAATGAAGAATGACTCGCCAATGCCTTCATTATCAATATGTTCAATCCAAGACAATACAGAACTACTCCCCTGGTTATACGGCATCATCAAGAAGATTTACAGTGCAATGAATCTACCAGCAGTCTTCAGAGGCCAGTGTTGCCTCCGAAAATAGCACCGACGAAACCAAAATCAAATCGTCGCTCGAAGCCCGTTAGCTCTATTCGCCCATCGGACGGCAAGCGAAATCAACTGAAGAAATACATTATTACATTACTTACCTTTTCTTAACAGGGTCTCACAGGAATCTACGAACATTCAGAAATTCATTTTCAAACACTCATGTCCATGCATCATGTCGTAACTATACTCCTCGGGCTTCTGGTCATCTGAAGCCACCTTCTTGCCCACATACTCTGCCTTCTAAATCCAATCGATGTAACCCTTTGCAGCAACAGGCTTCTTCTGTATGCACCTACAATGGTCAGGATAGGCCTGAAAGACGACAGAGGGTCGAACTTGGACAGTCTAGAGATGATAATCTCTGCTCTTCCTTTGCTCAATCCCAAGCTCATACTTTTCTGGAGGAAAGCTTGGACTCCAAGCCTCGGTCACCCGTAACCTCGAGATCGCTCCCTGCTTCGAAACCACCACCTTGCACTTCCGTTGCTGGGGAACTTGGCGACAGCGAAAACGTGACTCAGGCACATCCTTTACCCTCCACCAAATACATGGCTTTGCCTAACCTTGCTTCAAATCGGATTGTCGCCACTTTCGCAGCTCCAGCGGATAGCAATGTCTCTTCATCTCTCCCCATTGAAAAACCATCTCGATCACCCAGTGGGCCTCGTACTTCGCTCTCCACAGATAGCCATGTGTATCCAGAGAGATTGGCGAGACAGAAGCCCTTGCCATTGCCCTCGCTCCCCAGATCGTCACCCTCGACCATTCTTCTCCCATCAGTTGAAACAGATTTTCCTGAATCCAGACGTGTGCCATCTTTGACAAGAATGAAATCTAAAATGCCTTTACTCCCTCACGAGCCTGCCAATTTATTCGAGAAAAATGCTTCCAAGCATCCACCCTCATCCACCAAAGCAAACATTGCGAGATCCTCGCCACTGCTAAGATCTTCCATCCCATCTTCTGCTCAATTTCAAAGATCGGCTCAACAAAACCGTTATCTTAAACGTGCCCAGTTACGTTCGCTACTTCCCAAATGTGTAGCTTGGTCAGATGAACCTTCATCTGTACCTGGAAATCCTCGACTTCCACTACGACGAGTTCAACATTCGCGGTCAAATTCTGGAAGACACAGCCATGGTACCATCTGTCCAGGGCAGGCGCGAGGGTCTACAATTATTAAACCGTCGTCCTCGCGCCCTCAATCAACTTCAGTTTCTACGCTCCCATCAAAGTCGAAGTCCCCTGTTCATTTCCTAGACCCGATCATTACACCGTCGTGCGAAGAGAAGAATAGCATTCTTCACCTTCCACCTTTGGAAGTAACTCTATCTCAACCAGCACATCTGTCAACCGAATTGCCCTCTCCAGCAGAACCCTCAACCTCGCTTCATGCACCAGTTAAGGGCAAAGAAATGAAGGCAGCCGAAATCTCCTCGTTTAACCCTATTATATCTCGAAATTTCAAGCCTACGTCCTCGTCTGACGTTACCATGAATGACGGCAAAAATACTGATGATGCGTCGTCTGTCGCCCTGAAGCAGCCCACATTGGGTGTGCCTAATACTGATAGCTCAGGGAACTCATCACATGAGTGTTCTCAAGACAGCCTTCTCTATAACTCTCATCTCCCCACAGCCGGGATCAAGAGTGAAGAGACAGCATGTGTTCTTCCACTGTCTTTTGAAACACCTCCGCATTGTTCTCAGCCTAAAGATTCGATCGCTCATGTCAAGGATGAACCCGCAGAGATTAGTTTATCTGATATCCCTCAGAATGAGGAGTCGTCTTCATCGTCTGACAGTAAGGGAGCTGGCGTTCAAGTGAAACAAGAGGTGATCGAAATTCCTGAATTTATTCCCTATCAACGGAGACTTGTCACCGAACTGTGCTCTTTCTACCCGATACCTGACAACTGTCGCAAGCCTTTTCCTAGATATCGGGAAAACCGACTTGCACTCTTTAGGAAGGAATACAGGAATTTACAGAATCTCGGTCTGAGGAAGCAGAGAGTCGTATTTCGGTGTGTTCCAATCATTTCATGATTGAACGAGTGTAATAGTTCTCTGGTAGGGACGACGGAATGGTTATTGAGTGGTATGGTTACCTTGGGAAATCTTGCTATTTCTGATTGTTTTATGTAGGTCTAGTCCTGTCCCTGTTTGGTCAGACACCCTACTTCCTGAGGTATTTATCCTGATATCAGAATCACCCCTGTTTCGCTGACATCGAGGCCGACAGTCCGCGGTATGAAACATAGAACCTAACTGCGCAGATCTCCATGTTTACTTGGTTCGGAAATTTTCTGAGAATGGCTGTGGGAACTACCAGGGATCAAGTGGCAATTCTCCTTTTCTACGACGCTGTGAGTGGTCAAACTATAAATGTACTTTATTGGCAGTTCTCTACGTATACAGAGACTAATGAAGGATAGTTGGCAGCGAGTACATTTCGTCCGATAACTGTATGCTCGACATTTCGAATTCTTGCTCTCGTATAAGCAGGTAAAGTTTTGGGGTGCTTGATAGTTGAAAAGAGTAATCGCAAATGCTCCTTATCGTATCTCAAAGGTTCTGGAAAATCACTGTGAGAGAACGCATGGTTGTACTTATCGATATGGTGGTCCGTTTAGAGCCTCATTTCTCGTTTGTTGCAGTTCTCTGTTGTTTCACAAATATATGATGTTCTGGGACGATGATCTCTCATTTGTCCGTTTTATGTGAACATGGGATTGAGATTCAACTCAAGGGGGACCCCCACGAGCAATGTAGGGGCCTCGAGGGGACCTCACTGCAACCATAATTAAACCAACAATAGCTACTAAACTTCCACAGAAGTACGTATAATTAGGTCCTTCACACTGAAATCGTGAGGAGTCTTGGTATCAAGATGAATCAGTTCCTGATTACGATCAGGAGTTATGCTAGTCCATCGACTGAAGATATTGGGTGTGAAAAGCGCATAGGATTCGCTGAGCCTGTTGACATCGGTCCGAGTGTGTTCTTTTAGCGAGAACCTCAAAATTCTCTCAGGTACGTCATAGCGACTTCTCTACCTTTGCAATATCAAGCTACCATCTCGTGAATGCTCTTCAAAAGTGAGGAAGTCTGTATCACTAACATGCCCTTCTACTCATGTCGTGATTACCGGTAATCATATTTTCGCAATCCCCACCACCTATAAAAGATACCAGTGATAAGCCGTTGTTTGCAGATTTTGTTTCGTACCTCAGTCAAGCTGAACATCTTGCACTTCCTCATACAATCGGTTTCTCATATTGCAGTTGTATTCATTTCAGATAGAGATTGAGGATTCATGTCATGAACAGCCTCGTCGTTGTCGTTCTTGGTGCAAGGAACCAGCGAAACTTATCCAAACTCCTGATTAGACTGACATTCATCCGTATGTCTAGCAAATCTTCCAGAGAATTCAAAAAATGTGTGTCCATGAGGCACAGCTTAAATTAAACTAAATTAGTAGATATACCACTGGTCCGTGATAATGTGTTGGAGATAACTACGTCTAAGACTCGCCATGTGATCCTGTGCTTGACTGGTCCACTGAATTGGTGCTCGAAAGAAGAAATCAAGTATAGTTACTTGAAGCCAATATCTTCATGCCCGTGGGTGTAATCCTGCTTGGATCCATCCTCAAGATAAACAGTCAAGCTGGCTGAGTGACTGTCATTGGTACCGTAGTGGGTGTTGACAATGTGTTATATTCTTTCAGTGTTCACAAAAAATTACTACAAAAAAATTACTACCTCTGAGAACGTGTCCGCATGGACATCGCGATTAAAATCAATATCAGGACCGTAGGTACATTTCCTCGGTGCCCTGACCCACTGAAGTTTGGTCAGGAGTTCAGTGAATGAAACCCATAAGGGAACTTCATAGCACTGACCACTACTATTCTTACCTAGAGTGGGTTTTAAATAGCTCCAGAGAATGAAGTTCAAAATAGGACTATTGGACAGAAATAATGTTCGAGACATGGATTTAGATATTTTTCCTGAGGTGGCAGTGTGAGAACTGGATCTCCCCCGGTCTTCGTGCGTTTATGAGGTGAAGGTGAAAACCTTCGGAATCTTCGTCAGCTGACCTACTCCTACCCGTCAGTACAGGGAAATATTATTCATAACTGACTTGATCTGAAGAAAATAGACAAGTACCAGGAGACTATCGCATGAGGTTGTTACTCAAAAGGATTCATAACCTAAAGAGTATGGCAGCTAAACTCTACCTTTAGAACTGTCACCTGAGAATATGTAGTTATTGTATCTACAGCGTCTGCAACAGAATATATGAAGCTGACAGTTGATACAACCGCTGGTGCGATCCCAAAAAACAAATTCTGACGTTGCTGAACCAGGGTTTCTTCCCTAGTCGATATCAATAGCACAATCCCAGTATTTTTTAAACTAGTTTCCTCCCTCAGTGATGCGTGCAACGACATAGATTTCCAATGAAGACAAGATTGTTTCCCCAAGAGCAACTTGACTCAAAAATCAACCAGGGTGACACTCGGATATATTGACTGCCATACTCAATCGCATACAGATGCCACTTGATCACTTGTGTAGCCAAATTCCCTGGATACATGAGAAATCATTTGGTCTCAACAAGGAGTGCTCTGGGATGGACGTAATAAAGAAATGACATTGCCTTACAATTTTGTCAGTTCTCCAAGTGCCCACGCTCACCAACCATAAAGACTAGTCTGACAAGCCGTTAAGCTGACATGCTCATAAAGAATCAACGGTTGCAGATATACAATGCCATGCTGGTGATTGGACCTGAAATCGCCTTATTCGCTGCCCTGATTTGCCTTTGGGTCTAAAATAGCAGAGAGTAAAATATTGCACTTCACATCTGTTTATTCATAGGCCAGTCGAGCATCCGCAAACTCCGTGAGTTAATCTATTAAAGGATGCACGTCTTGAATCAGTTAAATTAAAATTTTCCGTGCCTGTTAAAGCTTCATTACGAGTTCGCTGACGCCCGATTGGATAAATCTGAAAAGGTTAACGGACCGACGCGAAAAACAACCAGTATATCACTGCAATCTTCACTTGATCACCATAGTGACGTGGAAAGTGCTAAGACCGACCATTGATTGTTTGTCTGTCCCAACATACGCTTGATGTATTGATTTTTGAGGAATTTCAGCATGAAAAAGACACTCCTCCCATTCGTCTTGCATGACACAATCATTCGGCTAGTCCCAAAAATGAATCATTTTCCAGCCTCAAACTTGTCAGACATCTCAGAGTGCTATCCCAAGCGATCTAGAAGTCTGTATATTCGGGTTGTGTTTCTCAGAAGTTTTTTTGGTTTATTTCTAGATCAAGGTATGCAGGACGACTACAACTTCATTTGAGCGCAGGGCCAAGAAGCTACCTTTTCTACGTATCGGTGGCAGACAAGGCAGCTTGTAGATTACAGGACTATAAGGAAACTAAAAAAAAGCGGTTCCAACTTACCCATTTGACCCACTTGGTGCGAATGCGCGCGAAAAATCTCGTTTTCTCGAAATCGACTTTTGAAGTAAGATAAAGCTGCTCTTCAGGGATGACCAACAGATTTGGTCACTGACAGCTATTACACCCATAATAGTGCCCCATAATTCCTTGAACTTCAGTAAACATGAGAAATTCGATATTAAAAGAAGATACCTGGATTCGGCAATGTCATGGGAACACAGAAATCGAAGAATTTAATACTGAAGTTCCTGAGCCACCCCAAATTTAACACAAGTGATTTAGCGTTGACAGGATACCACTCCCACACCAAAACGAGCCAGATCCTTGGAGTGCACCTTGAATCTCACATGGTATCTTTCATGGCCAACCCGTGATTTCTTATCGGTCATCATTTCGCACTACACGTCGTGATTCATGATATTGACCATCAACTTAGGTTGCACAAGACATGGCCAACTCTAAACCGGATAGCTCTGCTCGCCTTCGCTATTCGCCTAGAAAATGTAAAGGAGGAGTGTCAGATTCAGGAGCCGCGCCCAAAGTGTGGTTGATGCAGCTCCATTAGTTTGAGATGGATGGAAATGGAACCTCCGACTTCATCTCGTCCGAATGTTCGAATACTCGCATTATCAAAAAAAAATAGCTTCGTCGTTTCACAGACGATTGACAAAACGTGAGATATCTCACTCGTCTCCTTCCAGTATCTATTCTAACCCAGGCCAAAGTACACCCTGTAAAATCATTGTACAACCTGGAACGCCTCTTGCAGTAGCCCCCTCAGATGTCACTATCCAATGTTCAGTGTTGAGGCTATCCCATCTACTAGTGAGAGTCAATTATCTATGACTGATGTTACCATCGGTGATGATACCCTCGGAGAAGATAAGGATGTGTAAAGAACTCAGGTGTGCACGTATGATGTCGTCATGAACCAATACAGAGCAAAGGTAAGTTGGCGGCTGTCAGGTTCATGGTGCCGACGATCCGTCGTAAACGTTTCTTCTTCCCCAGTCCACATGTATCATGAGTCTATGTTTTTTTTTGGTGTTTATCTTACGTGTGATCTCGTCTAATATATTCAACGGTGATTGTTGTAGTGATGACACCTAATTTGACAGTTTCATGGGGCTAGATGGCGAGATCTGGATAGAATTGTACTTGGTGAGATGATGGGTTGCTACTATGCATGGATGTATAGAAAGTGGTAGCTGTGGCTGTAATAGATTGGCAGTTAGTGAGAACATTAAATCTGACCAGCTGTTCATGCTCCATCCTTGACGGCCTTCATGGCTGTTGAGTCCACCAGACAAAGTATTTTTGGTATAGTACATATAAGGGCTACCACGGTGTAGTTACTTGAAACGGGACCAACATTCTTGTCGTGAGTCCTTCAATGCTGAGAGAAAGCGATAACATGATAAGTCACTTTTTCTGAACTCGGATGCTAGCCCGACACAAGGCAGATGGTCTCCTAACTTCCGAGGAGCTGGCCTAAGGCCGCAGATGCATCCACACGGCGCTGTTTGCGACCTGCATCGGACCCATGAGTCATACTGTGTATCGAGAAACATCACGTTCCACAAAGTAGCTTTAAGGCTTGGCGACTATCGATAAAAAGAAATGTGAGATTTCGATGTGATTGCATTCCACTACGCTAAGCGACTCGGTTCTCGAAGAACATAATTCTCCCGATGGTGATTCCCATGGGCAATGGGTCAGTGTTGGTCTGAGATCAACACTGTCTGGGAACTGGAGCATAGGTTTCTGCCGTCGTGCCGTTACACAATGTGAAGCTGCATGAACTCCCGAGTAATGAAGAGCTTGGTCTTCGGATGTTTTCTGTCCAGCGCTAGCGTGGGAATGTGATTGCTCAGTATAACCTAGGAACCTACATCTGGCTGTTACGATCATTTTCTCCAATCATTTTCGCAAGGGAATTTGAATCATTTCCAACTTTGCTGAAATTAGGAGACGTGCTCTATTACTAAAAATCTTACAAGTAATAAACTCATTGAGAAGAAATTGCTTTTTGAGAGGACGTTGACTGCATACGTCGGCTATGTCTTTTCGTACCTGCTGATTACTTATCAAGTATACTTTGTCTGAGTGTGCCACCATCTACTTTAACTCTGGACTTTCCACGACTGTTATTGGCCATATGAAAACGATCAAATAATGGAGCGCTGTCTTGGATGTGAGGACACCAACAGATCGCACAAGATGAATCCATTGGGATATTCCTTTGGGACATAGATAGCTACATTCGTGTTACAGTAGTAAGCTTGTCAGTGAGAATGGTAACGAATGACTCTGCCAACAGAGCGTGTGATCGTGTCCAAGCATGATTCGGAATTGTTGTGGGATGCAAGGCATGTCACATATATATCTACTTTTTATTTCTATATTTGGTTGAACAAACAGTTTTTGAATGGATATTACAATTAAATTAGTATTTAAAATTCATTGAGCACATGAAATTAAAAAAAGTTAAAAAAACTTCAACGGGAATGTTGCATTCATAATTAAATCAACGATTAACCGACGGCGATTCATTCCTTTTCAGAAGACATACCATGAGGTGATCAAAATTCCAATTCGAGTCAAACTTTCAGAAAGAACTTACGGTTTTACGGACACAAGAAGTTCTGGCAAAGACTAAGAAGTGGTGGAAGATGATCAATAGAACCAAGTTGTTATGTTCTCTTGTCGGGAAGTTTACCAAACCCCCGACAAAAGACCGTGGTCGCCTCTTGAACTCACGCGCGGCCGTTCGTTCCGAAAAACCTCTCGTATGTTGGTGAGAAGCGATAGGAAGGTGTGAAAGTAAGTGACAAATGGAAGTACTATCGACGAGAAGTGCACTAGGTAGTGGGTCGGCTCATTGCGCCGAATACAATCCGGCACTTGAGATTCGGTTCTCGGCAGTGTGCCGTTGTACATCAGTATAAGGAGATGAATAGCATGGTAAAACATCCTATGAATAAAGATTCCTCAATCCGGTACGGAGTCAGTTCGTCGTCTGTAAGTAGCACAAAGACGGATTGAGGGGATAGAGGTGCTTTGAGAGTTCTGGGAAAATGTGATCCGATATGGGAGACTTGGTACGAGTAGGAACAGTGGCGTGACACATAAAACATAGATCCGAGTTGTGGTTGTATGTACTCAAGACGAATCATTGAGGACTAAGCTTCAAAATTGGACTATCATTGCTCCACGTAAGACACAAATAACGAGATCTGGGAGAAAACCACGGCAAATCCTCAAAATTACCCTAGGAAGGGTGAGAGAAATCAGAGGAGATAAAAATGTATCGGATGAAGGAGGAAAGCAGCGATTAAGTGGCGTCCTGGGCTGGAGAGGTGTTCGAGTAGGTGAGATTGACATGCGTAAAGATAAGAACCCCGGAAACTTATATTCATGAATAGCGATAGGCCCAGTATCTTGACATGGGGTTTCGAGCTCACAACAAAGGTTGAACTCAGTACACGACGTGGAAAGAGTCAAAGACAAGTGCTCCTAAACGTAGGAAACTCGTTGTAAGTCCGGTGAAATAGGAGCAGTGGGTAATCTTCAGTCACAAGAGAGTCATCGATGTGAACAGACAATGAATCGGTGATATGGTGGGACTCTCGAGAGAGCATGATGCAGAAGGATCTCGCGGGCAATACGATCGGTGGATCCATCTTCTTAGAAGAGTCAATCAGATCGTGGAACAAGCAGTTATCTGGTAGACGATCTTTTCTTTGATAAATAATTCATGTGTATCCTAGCTGAATAGTTCCAGGATACTTTGAGACGACAGAAATGGGTAACGACGAGGGAGTTTCTTCCGGCATGACGATTATTTATTAGCACTGAACTTGGTTTCCCGCACTGCTCATAGCAGATGGTGCATATGCTTGATGTACTCAGAGGGGTGGGATGAGCGCCCGAGAGAATGAGAAGAAGACATGTTACTGTTGGCGGGAGAGATCGGGGCAGACAGACGATAATGGTCGTAGATATCTTTTACAAAAATTCCGATCAATCTCCAAAAATATCCAACGGGATCGAGTTACATTCCTCTCGGGAAAAATGAACAGCCTAATCCTCAGTTTGGAATGAAAAAAAACCTGCTAGATATTTAAGGGAAAAGCCTCTAAGAGCTGCAACTCTATTTTACTGAGCCAATTGGCTGTAACTGGGTGCTGGACAGATGAATTACATAATCATTAGATTGTTTGGCAACACGCACTTCATCACCGAGCAACACCGAGCAACACCTCTATGCCGATTAAACACCTCGAAAGTAAGGATACACGAAAAAACAATAGTCATGCTATTGAATTTCTCTCATCAGGTTTCCTCCTGGAACGTAAACATTTGCAGTCATTTCAGCTTAATGTTCTCTCCGAATCGCGTCTCGGTATAGACGCTGCGTACTATCTTCAGCAGCTTCTTGAGAACCCCAGCTCTAAGGAGCCCCTTCTTGCTGCAACAGGTGGTCTCCCGTTGGCTCTTGCCCAGCGTATTGAAGCTGACCTGCGAGTCCTCGAAAAATTGCATATCAAGCCCGTCTTCGTTTTCCCAGGTCTGCAGCCGAACAAGAAATGGCGCCAAAGTCACCATTATGAATACACAGAGGCATGTAGAGATCGGAGAGATGCGTGGACAAAGTATGAGAATGGTCAAGAGGATGCTGCGACTAAGCTTTTTGAAGGCCGACATGGACTCGCCCAGTGGGATTTATGGCGCATGGTGCTGAGGATTTTCAGAAACAGAAATGTCGAGTTTATCATTGCACCATATGTTGCTTGGGCCCAGGTCTGTTATCTACAAACACTTAACATTCAGGTAGATGTTGATCTCGTATGCCATAGTTGATCTATCTCCTACGCCATTCCAAGGCTTACATTCATTCCATTTATGGCCCAACAGAAACGATGCTTTATCCTGGCGTGGACAAAGTCATCAATCAACTCGACTTTACCGCCAGCCCACCAACTTTCCAATATGCGTCAAAACGGGCAATTACACAAGAGCTAGCCATCTCTGAAGACCAGTTCCTTGATATTGGAATCCTGTTAGGATTCGACCAATCCCCCCCCTTTCCACCCTCTGTACATGAGCAAGCCCTCAAAGCTACCGTTGATATGGTCAAATACTACAAGTCGGGCCACTCGGCTGTTTCAGCATTTTCTGAACACCCTGCTGTGAAAGCTATGCAATATAATGACCATTTTGCCCGCACTCGAACTATGATTAGATGTTCTCTCGTTCTCAATTCCGAAGGCACTGTTCAACCCTTACCCCTTGCCATTACGAACTCGACATCTAGCACGAGCGGTTCTGGAGGACATCACAATCACCTGACTGCAGCAGATATTCCTGTTGATCTCCAGGACATTTTTACTCATCGCCTTCCGGACGAAGTTTATTTTTACCTTTCCCGAGGACTCATGGGTCCTCAAGCTCTCATTTGGCTCACCACGGGCCAGATTATTGAGAGCCCGCCATTAGATAATGGAGAGACAAGCGAATATAAGCGGTTTGTAAAGGAGGTAATAACGGATGGGCAGACAGGTCCACGTGCAATGACATTGGCGATGTTGACCAGCGTGATGCATAATTTCTGGTCCAAGAAACAAGTTTCTGGATATTTCTGGTTCGATCAGCCTACCCCTCACGGACAGAAGGCAATTTCCCACAATTCACCGCAAACGACTCAGTTAGCAGAGCGAGTGACGGGGTGGAATGTTCCCTACCCGATTGTAGAAGATGAGTTGAGGAGGCAAAACGTGAGTTACATCACATATGTTAACTCATCCATTTTTTCTGATTTTTTTTGGACTGGTTTAGTCGTCAACAATTGATTTCGCGTTGTGTTTGGGGGCTACTTCGACTGAAAAGTTTGCACAGCGCACCAAAGTCAAGCCAAATGCTCCCCTTGAGAAGAAAGATGAAATGGTTGCTAATGTGATCTGGCGATTCTTGGAACTGCGAGGGTAAGTAGGTGCGATTTTCGATCTCATGTTAGGCTCATGAAGTTCTTTTATCATTTGTTTAGATTTTTGTTGAGCACGCATATGCATTCCCCTCTAGCACGTGCCATGTACGCTGCATTGCGACAGGCGCGATTAAACGATAAATTTCAGGATCCGCTGTATCTATTCCTGGAACTAGTCCGAGCAGGAGTAATGCACGGACACTTATGGAGTAACCGTGCATTTAGTGGGGGACCAAGCTTTGGAACGGGTAAGTGTTGTTTTCTTCCCGCTGGGAGAGTTCTCACGGCAACCCTGCCACCTCTCTCTGGGCTCGAATGTCAAGGAAGCTGATCTAAAATTTTTATTTTTGCTTCTCTCATCGCTGTGTACGACTTGGACATGGTTTTTTTTGCGGTGTGGGACGACGTTGCTTTGTGCTTCGGCGGTCATCTGGGATTCGCCTGCTCGGGTTGGCTGGGGTGTGATGTTACGTAGATGATGAAAAATCGTGCATGCTCCTTGTGATGCGGATACTCAGCATTGTGCCGCTGAATTTTACGGTGAGTTTGCGCTGGACTCGCACGTTATGGTTAAACTCGCAACTTAATAACGAGCGTGGGTCGAATTGGTCAATCAATGATTTGTCTTATTTCTACATTTGGGGACGGGGACTCCTTAATGGCTAGGCTCAACCTTGGTCGGCACCACTATCGCGGGAACTATTAGTGTTCAACTCTTTTGTGCGTTCGCTGACAAGATCATTGCGGACGCTTCTGGAAGTGACGACGCTAAACATGCTGTTGCGGAACGACGCACGAAGGCCACGAGATGATCTGTTGGATGTTTCACTGTCCTTACCCTTCCAGACTGAGGTCAACACGGGATTTGGGGTTCTGGCGAAAGTGTATCTGGACGCACTGACGCACATCAATCATCAAGAGAGGGTTCGGGATCCGAATGCTGAGGGGGTCAAGGAAGCCAAGGCATTGGCATTGGAGATATGTGAGGAGACGTTCCCAGGTGTGAAATATCCGAAATTGGAGGTTGAGAGGGGTTTCCGATTCTGGGACATAGTAAGTCACCATTGCTGTGGTGCACCGCAGAAACTGAGCTGGATTTGTAGGCACTTCTTGCAATGCGGCAACTACATTCTGAGGGACAGGTATTGCGGGAGTTAATTGACCAGTTCGAGGCTGCGGAAGCATGGCTCACGCCGATGCGACCGTGAGGAAGTGTATATTCTCACTGGCTACTGGCATGGCAGAGTCATGTCGGAGGGCGAGCAAAAATGGACTACGTGGGAGTTGTTGCATCGTGTTTCTGTTCTGTTCTGTATGAATTTAATGTGTGTGTACGTGACCAGTCACGAGGTAGGATCTGAGATGAGGTGTGGGAAGGATCTAAGGAAGGATCTGGGTTGGGGAAGGCGCCTCGGAGTGATCTGACGATCGTCTGCGGTGTGACATGTTCCCAGAGTGACATGGGTGTCGATATAATGGCAGACTCGCTGCGCTTGCGATGCCAATGTCTACTATGGATATGTTCATCACGTGTTGCCATCTCCCTCCTCCTGAACCCAAGCATACTCTCCAGATCATCCAGCTCGTTGAAGGCCCACCGCCCCCCAAGCTGTCTGCCCCTCCTGACTCATCACGTGCCTCCGACGACGACGACGACGACGACGACGAGTCTTGTGAGAGCTACTGCTCCTCAGAACAGAGCGGCGACGCCGATCTTTGTGCTTGCTCCACTGACACCTATGTCCTGCGCATGAAACGTATTCTTGCCTGGCGCGACAACTTTTCTGTGCAGATGAGTACGACGCTTTCAGGTGCGCAAGTGTGACGCTATTTTCCTCTCTCGTATGACTGATGATATGCAGAACCTACTCCGCTCAAACGGAAGCTTTCATTTGATGATGACGATGTTGTGAGTGCTATCTCACCTCAGTTTGGTATACAACTGAAATGCATGACAACAAGTCTCAATCGTCAAAACGCTCGCGGTCTGTTGCCCCGTCGAGCGTCTCGTCTCTTGGCCTCCATTCATGTCCTGCGTGTGATGCTTCTTTTGACACAGAACAGAGTCTAAGACGCCATGCGACCGACGCAACTGCCAATGAGGCCTGTTCTGCTGCCGTTGAATATGCGTTCGAGTGAACGAAAACATTTCGTTGTGATGGCTTTTTTTCTCTGTGGCATCATTTATGTTATTGCAGATTCATTCATCAACTTGCATCACCCACGCACACACATTCACACACCACTTTTCACGCATGCATAGCTTACAATCACTTACTCTCACGTCTTTTGTTACGCAACTCATGTCTACTCTTACAATTTTGAGACCTTGTTTTCTCGAGGGCACCTATTGCTTGATCATTACCTTGTTACCCTAGCCTATCATAGTCTGTCTTCGACTTCTTATCTACTTAACTCTATCTTAATTCACCATAACATGGTGCACATCCCACTGGTTTTTCCCATTTCATTGATCATCATATCAATTACTCTTTCTCTCACATCGACCATTCAATGTATTGTTACATGATTTTTGATGACAATGATGTCCTGTACTCGTTGATTTAGTTTTTTTGGCCCAATTTTTTCTTGTCAATCAGACATGTTCCTATGGCATGGACAGCCATCGTTAGAGAAAGAGAAAATATGTATGTTTATCGTCCACCCAGAAACATGAAGAATTTGAATCTTAATCTTCAGCATGATCTCAGGTGATAGTCTAACTCACTACTATACTTTCTTGGTGTTTTGTGAGTTTTGATGTATGGTTATATATGCAGTGATCGAACAGTTTGCCCCCAATCAGTCGCTGCTCCCTCCCCACCCTGGACTGCGGATACCCACACTCAAATAATAAAGGTCCCTCGGATGGTGACTATTCATAATGTATTAGTGATGATGATGATTGATAATGAAAACAGGAAGCTTTGGTCAGTGAATGAGCAAGCTACGAAGGATCCATTGATCTTAATAGAAACAAGCATTTTCCAAAAGTACGTGTTGAACTGCACTATAATATAGTCCTAGTCCTAGGCACACGTTGTCGTGTGTTTGTATAACTTTACAATTTGTAACACTACTATATCAAATACCGATATGTAATCGTGTGGGTGAACCTAAAACTATTAATAACATGATCTCAAAAATAGCCTTAAATGGAATAAATCACCGGGATCTGATTTGCCGAAGAACGACTTTTTTGGACGAGCCGAACTAGCATAAGAAAGAACTGATAATATTCTTCTAGTTTTTTTGTGACGGGATTTCACGGAAAGTATCTTGTCTCACTCAGCTGTCCGTGTTCGAAAAACCCTTAGGACCTTTCTGCGTTGGTGTGAATTCTAATACAAATGAGGGCTTGGCATCTGACGGGTAGCACGGCATTCTCTTGGTCTATCAGGGAAAGGAAGGCGATTTCTCACCGTTACTCCCATCATTTGATATCTGCTCAGGGCAGAGATGCTTTGACGTAAACCAATCTGTTTTGGTTAGACACAATAACAATAAGAAATCGGGATCTGTTCTCCTTCGTGATATTTCTTGTCAGTATGCATTCAAACATCGTATTATAGGAATGAAATTACTGCACCCGCTCCAATATCATCACCCCTACCATGTCCACGGAAACAAAATGAAATTTAAGGAATGCATCTCATGATGATAATTTGTCTTTCACACCTTTCCCGGTCAGAGCCGTACCGAATTAATTGAAGTATGCAGGTTCTTTATTCTTGACTGGTCCACTCTTTCTAATGAATCATGGATAGTTCATGAAATGAGTAGGGTCATCTGACGGTTCGAGACAACTCTCTGTTTGAGTGAGAGGGAGAGACTATAGACCAAGATAATTGATTGGATATGTATGACTCAGGTGTCCGGTAGATTCGGTCCGGAACACGAATCACGCTGGGTTATTACTTTGAATGAAAAGATGGAGCTTCGTCTGAGATAAGAGGTATGGTCGTCTTGTTTCACGTTTCAGATCGCCATTTTTTAGATCCATGAGAAGAAGAATGTCGTAAATAGCATCGCTTGTCATTCTGTTTCGCCGTGAAATGGTGGATATGCCGCCACAATGATGTTTAATCAAAGCTCCCGGAGTCATGTAAGGAAAAGCGACTTACGCCTTCCGATATTATCATTCCCACGCCATCAACTTCGGTTCATTGGCTCCAGCACGTGGTGCTTACGAATGACCAGAATTCTGAGGTTTCGTATTCGAGACTCCATGGCGAGTTTGGAGAGGAGGGAGGGGAAAGTCCTTGAGATGATTCTTCCCACCTTGATCAAATTTGACGGCAACAATGATGTTTGCTTCCTCTGCAATGAGTTAAGATATGATAGCAAAAAGGGGGGTGAGAACTCGTTGCAAACGCACGAGTTTCATCTTAAGCATCTCTTTCTATCTCTATCGAACATCGTAAATCTGATCTACATTGAATATCAAGAAATGAAACTGAACTAATTCTTAGTGTAGCACTCGATATCAACATGTCAATAGATAGGAAATTTTATAGGTAATATGCTTAGTCAGATTTCACTACTGGTCAATTCCTAATTGATTGATGCTCATTTGAGTGGCCAAAAAAGCTTTCTGGTAGAGGTATTGAGAAATCACTATCCTCCCAAAGCGAATAGTCTACTAGTATGTCTGGTTAAGTGCGCACGTAGTTATGTATATACATGAGACTAGTCAGTTTCCATAATAATGGAAAATCTCCCACAGCTGTCTCCAGGTGGGAACTTATTGGCAATGCGACAACCACGAGCTTACGTATTACACTTGTCGAGTTATCACAACCGAGTGAAAAATGACGTCCCGAATCGGACCGCTGTGCAAGCCCATGTTGTCAAGAGCTACGTTGAGAACATCTGTTCCACCATCAGTTGAATGGAGAGAATGCTCAAGGCATCAACCAAAACTGATTTCCTTTGTTCTCGCATCTTCATTTGTTCTGATCTAATCTCTGGTAAGGATTGTTATGACCGAATGGAAAAATTGGTATACATATAAATATCAAGTGACCGTAGGCCGCAGACTAGACAACAAACCGCGTGGATCGATGAATTATTTGCGTAAATGGGCTCGAGTGAATCATTCAACTTATGCTTCCACGTGGGAGGCTAGAAACCGAGCTCACATTCTGATTGCATGGCGATCAAACGCTTTGTTCTGTTTCTAACAGACAAACCTGGAGCGTTCGCTTGGTCAAGCAACATACTTAACGTGTGGTGCTATCATGGAAGCATTGAGTGCTGCTATTTTCTCTTTTCTTTCTTTCACTTCTCTCGCGTCTGGATCAGTTGCGAGTGATCTGGGTCTTTACATTTCTTGCTAGGTTTCTCTTTCTAGTTTGGGCTGTGCTATTGTAGTATTAGGTACTTGACCGCGGACTGTGATCGAGCACCGCGTTACAGGTTTATAACTCAGGCTTCCACGTTGGCCAGAAACGTAGCTATGAAAGGTTATGGAAGGAAGGTGATAGGTGTCCATGGAACTGGTAGATATTCAGCTATTCGTCGTGTACTGTCTATCTACAATTATTTCTAATTTGCAGTATTGAAGATTATACCCTCTTCAGATTATTGTCTTTCGGATGCTTGTTACAGCAAGGAGATACTGGTAAAATTGTTCAAGACTCTAACTCAAGTGGTCTTGTGATGTTCCATTAATGATGATATGGATCCATCTATAAACTCAGTACGGATAATTCCAGCATTCTGGAAAATGATGAAGGCCCTTGAACGGATTACTGCTACGATTATCGTTGTGCACTTTGAGGCCGGCTCGGGCAGTTTCTGTCATCCATTGCTATTATTCTTATCGCGAAAATGTTCTTATCAGTCATCATATCCACTCAGTAACACATAGAATGTGTACTCACCTTTGTGTTGAAGTCTGACTCGTTTTATTCGGACTGCAGGTGTGTATCTAGAATATTTTATTAATGTTGACTCATCTCATTTGGACTTCAGATTTTTACCTGTTGACCATTAGGTTTTCACCTCGCGCTCGTTTTACTCTGTCCCTGTCCCCCTCCCTATCCTTGAAAACGGTGAGATCTGTGACTTAGATATTGAGGATAAATGTTGTACTCTTGGGACCTTTTTTGGCATATGCAAGGCATTATGGCGCCAGAATCAAGAACCTGAGATTTTTCTTGCGTAATCGAGAGCGGCGATAAGTTTCAGAGTGAGAGGCATTGACTCCGATTCAAGTCGATGACCACAAAGACCACCCCACTTGACTGCAGTTATTTTCTTTGGAGTAGCACTACACGGATTGCACTTCAAGTAAGATACGTACCCATTCGCTGAATTCTCGGTCACAGAACTTCTTGTACCATTTCAGGCCTGTGATTTTGTAACGCAACGCCAGGTGATATTCTTCCGAGAGTTTGGTTCCTCTGGGGAATCCGAAGCTTCACTGACTTGGCCGTTCGCAGGGAACTATATAGCACATGCCGTTGCCTCGATAAGACCACCAAGCGTCATTGATCTGGAGCTGAGCGTGGCATTCCAGACCGGGTTTAGCGTACCGTTAAATCCAGATATGACTTCACAAATCATCAATCAAGTAGACTTTGTACGGCCTAGGCCTCAAGTTTGTAAATGGAAGGACCAGCTATCATGTTGGTCGTTTACTAAATGCAACCAATTCTTCTTACATTTGAATATAGCATTCTAATCTCGGGTCGATTTGTAGTGATTGGTCGCAACATTGAAAACGGTTCGAGCTGCTGATTTAGCACCTAGGATGTCATATCAACATTTGCATTAGTAGCACTCACGCACACATGTTTCGTCCAGTAACTTTCGGCGCTGTTTCAGTGCCTTCGTTGCTTTCGTGCTATCAGTCTCGTAATTCGTTGTCTCAGGCGTACATTTTTAAAATATCTTACCCGAAAAAAACTTGGCGAGGATGCCATATGCCTCGAGGGAGAAAATTGAACGTGCCATGTTTAAATACGAGCATTTGTACTCTTTGTTTAGGATGAAGTAAATGTTATGAAGGGATATGGCGGATTTCTTTCTGCTTAAGGAGGATTGAGAGCAATATTTGTCAATCAAGCATATACATCCTCTTCCAACTCCATGTGGAATTTGGAAACCCAGTAAAACTCTCTTGGCTCGTTCGCTAAAGCTATAAGGAACGATTTGACGGAAAGTGATGTCAGAGATGGAAGCCAAATCTACTCAGACCTTCGAATGGATTGAGGCTCATGAGAGTATGCTTAGAAATGGCCTGAACAGGATTTGTCGGTAATATCTCGGTCGAGGCTTTGAAGATCATCAGGCTCAAAGTAGGAGCTGTGGGTGTGAACAAAGAGTAGACGATTGGAAGCATGGGGATATTCTAACAACGCAATAAACTAGGCAGATGGGAGTCATTAGATTGAAATAGCGACACTCGTTCCACTCGGCGCCAAGTTTCTGTTGGCTTCTAATTCCGAGCCGAGGTCTCGCAACCATTTCTGACAATTGGAGCCCTTTAGTCTCACGGTCTTTTTGTCTTTCCAATGTTGAAGCCGGGACGAACATACGATCAACGTCACGAGAACCATCACTTTTCGTTGTTGTCAAGACTGCTAGCCTTCTAAAATAGATGCGATTCATGCCTCGTGTAACCTCGGATACACACGATAGAAAGGCTGGAACTGGAGAGTCACGATGACTGTTGAATCCCCATCCCAAGATTGGCAGATGAAGATTAGGTGGGAGCCAATGGTACCAAAAACTGCAATATCAATAACATCCTCCCAGGCATAGAGTGGAATGCACCATATTTAGATACATCAGAGATAGTGAGAGGAGACCAGGATTTCAGAGGGAACAGTTACAAACAGAACATCAACCTGCCGCAGATAGAAGTAGTTAGTGTGAGTTAATCAATCGTTACAGATGGGAAATATCTCGATAAACAATTGCCAGAACACGTGTAACCTCAGGTTGCACTGCTCTCGTCCGAACTAGATTTCTTTAGTTCATAAATCAGGTGGGAAAGATCCATGTATCACCAAAATAAGTTGACCCAACATGGCATACAGGAGGCGTCAAATGAGAAAAAATCATGTTCTGTATAGTAGGAACATGGGGGCAGTTCTTCTAATAGAAGTGCTCCATCGAACATTTGTAAAGATAGGTAGATCATGTTTTGTTTGTTGGAACGCGTCACGTCTCGTAAAGCGACATCTTCATCCAGGACTTAACCAATTAGGCATTCAGGCTGCAGAAGCTATTCACAAGAAAAACTTCGCTAGATCACATTAAGCTTGTAGAATGCCGTATTCGAGATCTCGGTCTCTAGTGTTCCGGATGACTTGGACACCAGAGAAGCCAGATGGGCAGACTTTCATGAGAAATGCTCGTCATAACGGAGATAGACACAATTGGTAGTCATGAAGTTAGAGTGAACCCAATACGCAACCCTGAAGGAAGCTGTAGCTCAATAATTGGGTGCGACGATGATCCTGCCGTTACTAGATACCCTATTTGGGGTAATAACCGAAGTCAAGCATTTGTACTAAACATCGAGGATGAATAGAACACACTGAAATGATCGGGATACAATCCGTCTCAGCGTGAGAGCCAAAGCGCTCTTCTTCCGCTGACAATAGAATGTCAATCGTTTTGTTTTGATCATTATTCACCTTGTATTGCCGTCGTCCAGTGGTTCCGGATACTCATCGCGAGACTAACTCGAGGATGTTTCAGACTCACATCATGCCTGGTGCTTGTCGTAACAGCCTTACATGCAGTTGTCCATATATTGGTAAAAGCGGTTAACGGAGATAGAAGGTTAGTGGCTGGAGCGTTTGTGAGAGAAACCCCACGGTACCCGGGTCGTAGAAGGCAGGTAAAACAGTACCAGAGTAGAAACTGA
>Ga0154005_100363_pt1 | contig 20458 bp, 20 predicted proteins | sample TSFL089MetaG_FD_104698 | JGI IMG/M metagenome (GOLD analysis project Ga0154005, IMG submission 104698) | Attine ant fungus gardens microbial communities from Florida, USA - TSFL089 MetaG | ecosystem: Host-associated > Fungi > Mycelium > Unclassified | place: USA: Florida, Lake Talquin State...
GCACCGGGCTGGCCGACAACATTTCGCTTGGACTGGAATACTCGGAAAGGTTTCACCTCAGTGTTAAATAACGATTCTCACCTGCTCCTTGAGAGCGGCAAGGGGCTTTGGTAACGGTGGAGCGTGAGAAGATTCAACACCGTTGGTTCTTCCATTAGCTTGTGAGACCTGCAACCAGTTGTCGCAGTGATCATGGGAAAGCAGATGGAGACATACAGCATTAGGGGTTCTGGGTTGACGACTAGAGCTATTGGACATGGTCTAAGTAGTATGGGATCAGAAGCCCCAATTTCCTACGAGCACATCCCATTTTATACTCTAGGATTGGTTCGGTTCCTAGCTAATTCGGTAGGCACTGTACAGAGACCCTGTTGCGAATTCGGGACTCTGTGATAGAGTAACGGCATGGTGTCAAGACTAGGGTTACAAACGGCGAACATTTGGCTTTTTTTAAAAAAATCATCAATTAAAGGGTGCTCGCGGTCCCTGCGAGCCACAAACTAAAAGTAACTCTTGTCGCCTACAGTCCAGTCATCGTTCCTTCCCTGCAGCGAAGGTCCCTCGGGCAGACACATAACTTGATCGACATGTGGCAGCCACACACGGGCTCATAGCGCACATGTCTTCCAGCTCGAGAGTTAGTGTCGTTGTGGCCCGAATCTAGCGAGTCCGTTAGGACTTGAGGCACTGTAGAGCCACGAGAAATCTAGAGAGTTAATGATAGGTCTGTGCACTCCAAGTAATGCCCTTCAGCTCTACAACCCCACATCCTCGAACCTCATACCCTCCTTACCAACTAACGTTAGGCTTATCTGTGTAACCAGTTCCATTAAATCTCCACTTGTGCTCCAAGGTCTGATTGTCTATGTCCAAGTGCAACTCCCTATATGGTGGATGGGCGGAGGTAGAGGTAAATCTGCCTCGTGTTTTGGGACTTGGATCCCTTCCATATTGGTGTCCAAGGGCACAGAGGTGGCTAAGTAGGCGAGCCGGGCCCCAATTGATCATAGTTGAACTGTTATGCACGTAGGATACGGTAAGTCCTCCTACATGACACGTGGCACGGCTCATGTCGTCACCAATAATGATGCCGCTCCCAGGAGCGACTAGTGATAAAGGAAGAGGGGCAGTATTAATGATAGATGTTTAGTATAGTATGCACCTCGAAGGAGTGAATCCCTAGGAGAGTTAACGTGCTCAGCCATACTATTTCATGGATAATGACTACGCCGGCTCACGTGCTTGTGGGAAAGATAGTCGAAACTCTGGGGTTTGTTTGCTTTTTGTATCCTTCTCCCTGCAGTCATGAGCGCAATCCGCAGAAAGTTCACTCGCTCAAACGGGCCTTCGCTACCTTACATGCTCCCAGACCAGCAACCAGTATGTATATTGTTTGATGGAGTGGTTCACAAGACTGATGCCGTTTTTCAGTCTTGGAGTTTTTCAGATCTTGTGACTCGTCTGAATCCCTTACATCGTCTGAGATCTGTCGTCAATGCTAAAAGGCGCCCTACTTCGGATGAAGGGGGTGTCACCTCTAATGGTCTTTTTGGCGTCGAGGATAAAAACCATTCATCCACACAGGCATCCGCTCAAGCATCATTCCAAAGAGTACGTCTATTATAATCTCGCTGAACGATTCTATCGAACTTCCAGGAGCAGCAGAAAGGGAAAGGGCGCGCTTTTCCGACTTCACATCGAGCCCCACGGGTTCAGGTGGAAGATTGTGATGACGAGGATGAAATAGACAAGGATGAAATAGACGAGGACGAAACAGACGAGGACGAACCATCGACACAGAGACGTGCTCAACTACCACTCCCGAGAGTAAGTCCACGATCTTGGTTCAATTATGATGCTCACTTCCCCAGAAGCCGCAGACCAAGACCGGACGCGTTCTTTTTACCTCAAATTTGAGCGACAGGACAATCCAGGTTATAGAACTTCTCCCACCCGTCGTTAAGCCAACCATCGAGTCCAGACTTCAGGCCGAGAGGAGTCGATCTCAGAATTTGAACACAGTGTCCAATTATCTGGAGTCTCATGTAAATAAGCCGATTAGAGCAGAGAGAATTGACCAAATGGTGAATTTGCTCCAGCGAAGCAAACGTGGTATGTCTTTCCCTGCATTGTTGGACAGCAATAGTATTGACAAGAATGAAAACAGATGATTTTCTTTTTAAAATCGGCCCACCAAGCGAGGCGCCCATGGTTCCTCCTGCCTGCTACCCGAATGCGTTTAACGAAACATTTGTATGGAACTGGGATTCCGGTCGGTTTGGCGATGGTGATGATGATATCACAGAGTTGGATTCCGAAACAAGATCGGCACCGGAACAATCGGTACCGGAACAATCGTCGTTTTCCACTACATCACAAACGGCACCAAGCAACCAGACATCAAGTCTACCTGTTATCACAGGTATTGAAGATCAGGCTCGGACTGATAATTTACCATCCAGCACTGAACTTGGCTCCTCTCAGACGCTCAATCAAACGGAACTCCCAGAGACGGAGACTGCCAAACAAACAGAGGTAGATCATCAAACAGGGTATATCAACGAGCATGAGATCCGAGTTCAATTCAATCCTTACGACACGGTTTATACACGTTCGTCAAAACGCAAACGTCCGGCTCCAGCAGAGGTTTCTGCGGATGTATCAAACGAAGATAATATCCAGGCTCAAGAAACATCTGTGTCTGCAATCACAGTTACTCCATCCCAAGTCTGTTTAGGACTGTTTCTGTAACATTATTGTGGCTGATTCTGGATTTTAGGGGAGCTCTAGGTCACGACCAATAGTCATCGATTATGATGAGGAAGAGGATAGCCCGGTTTCCAAACGGCTCAGGTTATAGTCCAACAGACAAACATTGTGGGGGAAGCCAGTGGGCCGTTTGTGTAATAACCGATGGGACTACTCATCGAATGTGGATTTCCTTCCTGATACCTTGATACTAATTTGAGTGTTTGAACTTGATATAAAATGATTCAGTAGTCGTTGTGGTTATCTCTCGGATAATTTTTCTCATATTTTAATTCTTACTCCATCATTTCAAACACGTCTGACAACTTGGCCTTCTCTACTCAACATTGAGGTGCAGTCCTGAGTGACACAGGAAAGTCATCTGCCATAACTATGTACAATTCTCTAACCAGCAACCTCCATTTCATCTAAACACCAGTCACCTCCACAAGATGGGCTTTGAATATTACTAACACCTAGAGCCTGCTTCTGAGTTTTCTGATCACATTATGTTTAATGTGTATTTATCTGCCACTTGGTAGATTTGTTGCTATTACATCTTCATAGCACCCATGTTTCGTCTTTGTTAATTATTGTATAGGGTAAGAGAACTCATTAGAGTTTCTGTTATTTGGTGTACTACTTATACATGTCCAATTATTTGTCCTTATTTACTGATGCAAAATATATTACTAAATAGATAAATAAATATTGACTTAGAGAGAAAAGGTAAGTCATGGACTAAACATCTCTCTTACTTCTTCTCATCTTGTTTTCCCTTTCTCTCTCTTTCTATAATTTAAGTAGCTATACACTACCACAGGCTATCTTCAAACCCTGTATAACAAACTGATGATTTAAAAAAAAACCTACTGTAATTGCTAGTCTATATTTGGTAGTACAGTATTGATGCTATCAATATGATTATCTATTACTATGATCTGAACCCAGCTTATTTGTCTTGTTTCTTGAGGTGAGTGCTGGTTGAGAATAATAAACTGGTAAGGTAAACTAGTTCAATATGTTCTAGTGTTAATTCTGAGATAGTATTTGTTATTCCAATGCTATTTTCATGGATAAATGTTTTATTGCAAAATTTTGGTGTAGCATTGCAACAGATGTTCTTTACATGCATATCTACCAAGGCAAGTTGAGAAATGCATCTTCTCTACCTACTTAGTGATTTCACATCTAATATGTAGATAGTAGATAAAACTAGCACCACTAAGGCCTTCCCTGGATATTGATACAAATCACATGGTAGAGTTTTAAGACTCATAACATAGATATGATGTTTCTGCTTACCATGGGTAGAAGTCAATGAGGCTGACTATAAAAATAATTTGAAGCTGATGAGGATCTACATAACAGACAAGACTATGAATGAAAGAAAACCTAAGTTTGCTTAACAGTTAGATCAGCATATGACATATTTTAATCAAGAATAACAAAGAAGTGATGTCTGAATGTTAGGTGTGAGCAGTACAGCTGTATCTGACATGTCAAACATGGTTTGACTCGTGACATGACAGCTCATTTTAGAAGGTGACTTGACGGCCGTCATGATAAACCTAAACAAAATGAAAATACTTTCGTTAGTGACTCTTGACATGAATCCCTTGATGATGCACTTCATATTCTTAACTTGCACACCAAGGCAAGTATATGGCATGCGATTCAACTGACATATATCTTCATATAGCAACCACTGAATGTACGTCGTGAACAGTAATCTAACGACAACAGCACGTCGACATAAGTCATGTCTGAATTGTGGCAGAACCAAAAACAGACGCGGTCGCGAAGCTTGTGTTTCTGATGGTGTAGCTTTATTTTTGCAACATCAGAACAGCCAGCCAATCACGCAAGTGCGTGTGTGTGTCAATAAACATCAAAGGAGTTATGGGTATGTATGTTCTCATCACTGGTAACTCAGACCAGGTACTATCTCCGATAGTGTGTCTCGTAACTGAGAAACCAATATCCAATGCCAAGCACCGCACCAGTGGAGGCTGTACATTAAGACTGTGCCAAAGTTTCAATGCGAACAGGTTTCAAATAGTACCCAGACCAACCGTTACTGCCCTTTTACGCCTGATCCAAAAATAAAGCTGAATTTAATGACCTTGTGAGATGAAATAGGAAGCGTGGGAATGGGGAGGTTGTTGGGAGGAGGCAGAAAAAAGGTTTTCTGTGGGCCCGGCGCTTGGGGAGATTGTGTTCATGAATTGGATTCCACGAATCCATCAGCGAGACTCTGCTCTTTCTTCTGATCCACCGAAATCCTCTTTTAGGGCTCTCTTTCGCAGGCACTCTCCGTTGCCCGACCTCGAGATTCCGGTCCTCCGTCCTCATCCTTTTGCCGCCATGCATCCCCCTCCCATCCCCGTCGTTGCCAGCAAGCAGAACGACATAGAAGAAGAATGTCCTGTTTGCCTCGAGCCTCTCAGCTTCAGCTATCGTCTCCCAGGAGAGAAACCTCACATCGTCCCGGAATGTGGCCATGCTCTTCACGAGGTATGCTTACTTCTGGTCTTCTCAGTTCCGCTCATCATCGCTTCCATGTACCAGGCTTGCTTCTGTGCAGTCTATGGCCCGCTTTCCGGTGCCGACCGCTCCATGTCAAAGAAATCCAACATCGGTGTCTGTGGCGTCTGCAGAAGACCCATGAGGGTTGCCGACTCCGATGCTGGCAAATCCAATAGTCTGTCCTCCTTGCCTTTCCTCCTCGTTCTGCGCTGAGCCCGTCTTTTTCTCGCAGAACTCGCCGCCCTTACCGGCATGAACGACTCAAAGTCCCCAGGTCCCTACTCCGGTCGCAATACTCCCACAGCTCGACGTGGGATTTCAGATGCTAATGGTCCAAATGCTGATGATCCCGTAGAACCTCTTCCTCGACAAAACTCTAATGCCACAAACTCCAATGCCACTGCCACCTCCGAATCATCTTCCTCCATTGTTGCCCCCTCCATCCAGGTCAGACCTGAATTCCCCACCATTAGTAGGACGACCGATCCTACACAGCCTCTTACTTGCATTATTTCAATTGAACTCATCAGGAAACAAAATGCTGAAGCTGGCCTCTTTCCTGAAGATGCTGGCACTCATGATGGTCGACATGACTCTGGTCATTCTAGTCCTCACTCTGAATCCGTCCATCAGCAAAAAAGTGTCTACCGTAGTCCAAGCGATCAGGACATGGTCATGCGACAGATGTCAGCCCGTCAACCGTCTCAACAAGATTCCTATCACACTATCAATGAACCTGATTTCATGGCACCCAACACTTCTTTCAATGACACAGACGACTCCCCATTCCATGCAATTACTGAGGACCTCAGGAACCGGATCATTGACTGGAAAGGTCACCCCCTGTCAGATCTGGGTCCTCTGCAAATGTATGACCTCTTATCCGTTCGACGCGATGCTGCCATCCGCGAGTTCTATGTCTATCTCTTCAAAGAAGCGATCATTTGTGTCGTGGAGGAAAAGAAGCGTGGTCTCAGTCGACTTCTCTCCAACCCATCACTCGATACTAGTTCTATACCCTCCGGGACACCATCAAAAGGAGTTCTACGTCTCAAAGGTAGGATATACGTCAGGCACATCAAGAACGTCACCGCCTCATCAGCTGCAGGGGAGATGAGTTTAACGATTGATATGGAAGATGAGCTTGCATCTTTTATTCTAATCTTTCGAGATCGCTCATCTCTCGAAGCTTGGAGAATTAATATTCAAACGCTCGTTCATATGTTCCAAGGACGACTTACGAGGTCAGAAGGAGAATACGACACGCCGCATAATGTTGGGGAGTTTAATGGGAGCCATAAAGCGGCGAGGATGTTGAGCGGAAGTACACAGACCACAGTCAGTACAGTGGATAGTCTGTTGAACACCTCATCGAGATCGACCTTGTCATCTTCTACTTCACATGGGTCATTGTTGAATCCTAACCCTTCGAGACAGATACATCACAAATTATCGAGGCTCGGAGAAGATGAAGAGACAAGTAAAAACGATTCTCCACCGCTTCCTGTGACGCCTCGTGTATCTTCCGGTCCTTCAAACTCACTTCCACCAATTGCACATCCTACCATGGATTTGATTCTCGTCATCTCAATTCCCCCGCCGAATACTCAACCAAGCGCAGCTCAGCTGAAAATCCGAGTAATCAGGAATATGTTGGACTTCGTTGTCGGGTCGCTGCAACCGAAAGACCGGTTGAGTATTGTAACCTTTGAGGTTGGGATTTCGGGGAGAGTGAGGAAAACGCCGTATTTGATGGTCGGGAAAGCGCAAAGCAAGCACAGGCTTATGAAATTTATTGAAGAGATTGGATTGAGATTGGAGGATGGACAAGATGAATTTTTGATTGGAGGATCCAAAGAAGAAAAAACGGACGTGGTTACTGCTGTCAATCATGGTGGGTATCTTTGTATTAGCTGTTCTGTTGATGTGTAATGAGATTGATCTTGTATGGCACAGGTCTGGACGTTGTCTTGCAACGAAGATCACGAAACCTGATATCGGGAATGGTTCTTGTTAGTGATGCGTCGGACAGCACGCGTCGAGCACAAATGGATCTTGTATTGGCTCGTGCAGAGGCTGCGAATGTGCCCATCCATTCATTCGGCTATGGCCGCTCACACGATCCAGCATCACTCTGGCTCATGTCCAATCATACTGGTGGTACTTACACGTTTGTAAAAGATTGGTATGACCTGCAAGACTGTATCGCGGGCTGTGTGGGAGGAATGATGTCCATTGGCTTACTCAACATGAAACTTCACATGAAAATTGTCGACTTCCAACGGTTTAGAGTTCGCAAAGTTTCGGGTGGACCGACATCAATTTTGTCGTCAGACGGACAAAATGTGGATGTAGATGTGGGAGAGTTGAGGTATGGAGAGAGAAAAGAGATGTTGATTGAGTTAGAGTTGGATAACACTGACATACAGAGACAACAAGCACAAGGAGTTCCTCAAAATGGAGGCAGAAATGGCTCTAACAGAGCCTTGAACGCCACAGATCAATTTGTTCGGGATCTGGGATTGGACGCCCTATCAATTGAAGATACTCCAGATCTGACATATGGAATCATGGGGCAAATGATAGATGAAGTACCCGTCATTGAGATAGACGGATCATTCTTTGATCCAGGAGCAGCAAAGCAAATTACTCGTCTTGCTCGTCCCGTTCTCCTCACTATAACCTTCCTTCCAGGATCTCAACAAATCTCTCGTCCACCATCTGCACTCTCTGATTCTGTGATTGTACGAAGACGAATGGAACTCTTGGCATCAGACATGATCACGCGTGCACTAGTTTTGGTATCAAGGAGAAACTTCCAACAAGCACAGAAGATTATGGGAGAGACGAAGAGAATATTACATACAGTTATGACCACGGTGTCCAAGAGTTTGGCTCAGAACGGAGTGGCTCCAAGACATAGAAAGGACGTTCAGACGGTGGGAGCGGTGAGAGCAATGCAGGGGATACTACACGATTTGCAGATATTGTCAGAAGCGTTGGACGATAATGTGGAGATGTTTGCACATGATCATAGGAATTTTGGTGCTCAGCAGGTATGTGGTGATTCTTTAGCGAGATGGTAATATTGATTGGTGATTCCCAGGCTATGATCCTAAGAGACCAGAAAAGTTGGAGTGGCAGGAGCGCGACTGAAAAGTTATTCTGGACTGCGGACTTATCGATCGACTTGGTCTCTCGAAGTACGGATTGGGTTCCACGCGATCGATGATGTTGAGCCTTGGCCAATGTTGAGAGTCACTATACCACATGACACACTCTTTTGTGTATGTGCTGCGTGTATTTTTCTTGTCGGACCCACTCTTTTCCTTCGTTTTTATCTTGGTGCCTCCTTTTTTCATTTATTTCATACCCTTAGCACTTCCACTTCTGCTCTTGTTTCCTCGCCTTGGCATCACGATTATATCCCTTCCCTTTTGTAACTCATTATTGATCTCTTTGTTTCTGCGTACGTTCATACTCGTTGTTTGTTTTATTATTGTAATATCTCTGACTTATCTCTGGTCTGATTATTACCTTAGTGTCATCTAACTGCTGCCTCGTAACCGAGACCTTCTTTTGGAGATGGTATTTTCGAGGCTTCCGCAGAGATATTATCAGTTTGTAAAACAATTATGATTCCTTGAAATCTACTGGTGTTTGGTGTTTCGTTGGTTCTGATAGACTAAAATCAATGTCGAGAAAATCGAATTCTTTGAAAATAGGTGACTGTATAGTAGTGATGGAGAAACATTTGGATAAGAAATTCAAGGGGTGGATCCGATGTATATACTATGCTGTTACAAGCCTTTTCCATCAGCTTAGTAAACATTACTAAAAACGTGTCATAAGTTGATGCTTTAACACCAACTCTCATTGAACGTGAACAAAACAACCATCCTCCCTCTTCCTATAACTACCATGGCTAGCTCTAGTAGAGGAGCGGAGCTGGAAAATCCTGCGCGTTTGCGTAGACGACAGTATCAAGGATCTTCTCATACACCCTCTTTGACTTCGGATAATAACCAGAGTGATGAGCCGGCTGCTGAGATTTACCAGAGTGCTGTGAGTGATTGATTTCGTTGAAATTATGCCGATCCTACAGCTTGCTGAGGATACAAAATCTTGTGGTGGTTGTGACATTGTAGCGATCTCGTAGTCAAGCGGAACAGCTGCTTGATACGCCGAATGCAAGTGTTATTGTTGTCGCTACCCTTACAGCGCTTGCATTCGCATTGAGATTCTACAAGATTAGTCACCCTGATCAAGTTGTGTGCGTGTCCCTTCTTTTTAATGTTTATCTTTGGACTCAAACACTCGTTCTCAGTTTTGACGAAGTCCACTTTGGAAAATTCGCGTCATATTATATCACACGCCAATACTACTTCGATGTTCATCCACCTTTTGCGAAACTCCTCTTTGGGCTAGCTGGCTGGTTTGTTGGATTTGACGGAGAATTTACTTTCGACAATATTGGTGATAACTATACACTGAATAATGTGCCTTATGTTGGCATGCGTGCGCTTCCTGCGGTTTTAGGATCGTTGACGGTACCGGTTGTGTACGCAATTATGAAAGAGAGTGGTTATTCAACAATTGTTGCTGCATTTTCGGCGATTTTGATTCTCTTTGGTCAGTTTTTGTTCGGTTATAGTGAGTGAGTTAATACTGAAATGTTGGTTTTGTATAAGATAATGCCCATATTACGCAGTCAAGACTGATCTTGCTGGATGCGGCTCTAATTTTCTTCATGTCCTTGACGATATATGCCTATGTGAAATTCCGCAAGCTGCGTTATCGGTGAGTGATTATGCTGTTTGTGTGTTAGTCACTGCTCGACTGATGTGGCATGTGTTAGCGAATTCACGACGGAATGGTGGGTCTGGTTGATTCTCACTGGTATCTTCATGGCATGCACTTGGGGTTCCAAGGTCAACGGTATCCTGACTGTGATCTGCATCGGATGTGCTGTCTTGATTGACCTTTGGGATATTTTGGACTACAGGAAAGGAACATCGATGGTGAGTTGTTTCCCCTGCCCAACGTGCCGGACTTGCTGACGCGGTGTACAGGATTACTTCTGGCAACATTTCGTTGCTCGTGCTATTGGTCTGATTCTTGTTCCTTTCATTGTCTACCTCTCGTTCTTCTATGTACACTTTGCCATTCTCGTGCAGTCAGGAACTGGCGATGCCTTCATGAGCCCTGCATTCCAGGAGACTTTGGCCGGTAATGAGATGCTCATGAGCAGCGCTGGTGAGAATAATTGTAGCTTCTGGATAGGATGCTTTTACTGACTTTGGGAAGAAATTCGTTACTTTGACACCATTACTATGAAGCACAAGGATACCAAAGTTTTCTTGCACTCACATTTAGAGAGATACCCTTTGACCTATGACGATGGTCGTATCAGCAGTGCAGGTTTGTTATTTGGTACTCAAGTGCTTCTTCCTTTGCTGAGCCCATTATAGGTCAACAAGTCACCGGTTATGCTCATAACGATACCAACAACTTCTGGCAAATTATTCCCACTCAGGCTATCCCTGAAACCGGAAGGGGACGCATTGTTCGCAATGGCGATGTTATCCAGCTCCTTCATGTTAACACCAACTCTCACCTCCTCACTCATGATGTTGCCTCACCCTTGATGCCCACGAACCAAGAGTTTACCACCTGGCCAGCGGATGATCATAAAAATTATAATGACACTCTCTTCCAAGTTGCACTCGTGGATAATGTTGATAGTGCTGCATGGAAGACCAAGTCAGGTTACTTTAGACTTATACATGTCCCTACTAAGGTGTCCATGTGGACCCACAATTCGCCACTGCCTGATTGGGCGTTTAAACAACAGGAGATTAATGGGAATAAAAACTCTAGAGAGAAATCGGCTGTCTGGTTTGTTAATGAAATTGTAGATACTGAAGGTGAGACAAAACTCTCAATCTGTCATTGCTTCACGTCCTGGTCTCGTATTCTAGATCCTGAGGGCCTTGACAATCGTCTGGATGATCAACCCCAAAAACAACCGAAGAGCATGAATTTTTTCAGGAAGTTTGGTGAACTCCAGCTCCTTATGATGCACCACAATGCTGGTTTGACCGCTTCGCATCCCTATGCCAGCACTCCTATCAACTGGCCCTTCTCTTTAACGGGTATCAGCTTCTGGACCGAGAACGAGCCTCAGAAACAAATCTATCTTATTGGGAATCTCATTGGCTGGTGGGCTTGTGTTGTCGGGCTATCAATCTACATTGGTGTTCTCGGGGCTGATCTTATAGCACGGCGCCGTGATCTGGACCCCATCCCGGAACGTAAGTACCGATATTTGGTTACTTTCTTTGACGAAACGTTTGATCGTGTCATGTCAGCCGTCCGTAATCGCCTCTGGAACAACACTGGTTTCTTCATGTTGGTTTGGGGTGTTCATTACCTTCCGTTTTTCCTGTTCAGCCGTCAACTGTTTATTCATCATTATCTACCTTCGCACTTGGCTTCTGCTCTAGTTGCTGGCTCTGTCCTGAGCTTTGTCCTCAGTGATACCATCAACTATCCTATTTCCATCCCTGGTCCCAAGACAAGGCGCCAGCCCACACAATTTGCAGATGTCGGCACCAAGGGTATTGTCATCACTGCTGTTTTCAGTTTCATCATGTTTTTTATGTTTTCCTTTATTGCGCCCTTGACTTATGGCACACCTGGGTGGGGTCTCTCTTTCTATCTTGTGTAAAACTGGTTGCTGAATGATGCTCTTAGGCTGACTGGTGATGAAGTCAATAGCAGGAGGTTATTATCTACTTGGACACTGCACTTTGCTGCGAAAAAGACGTTCGATCTTTAGAAGATTGGTTTTGATATTGAATTCCTTTACTATCCTTGTGCTGTTCTTGGTGTAATTAATTTATGATGAAAGCAATCCACAATTGGTGTATCCTAAGAGGCTAGCCATTGGAGGGTGCGCTAAAAGAAGTGTGACACAGCCACTGCGATGAAGTAACGAACCATAAAGTAGTGGTCCGGCTATCGTCTTCCGCCATGTTCAATGCTCCTAGGCCAGGTCAGAGGTATATTTCCACGTCGACAAGTGGTATAGGTGGAAGCTTCGTCGATGAGAACCCTCTTGCGAACTCAGTGTATGACGATGGCCTGGATCCCTGGAGCTCTGCCCCCAGCCCTGCCCCGACCCCCATTCCGGATACCTCGTCCTCCCCTGTCACATCTAGTTCTGTGATCGGTGAGTTGCCGCTCGACGACAAGCTCTGGGTTCGGCTACTCATTTAATATCTTTCAGCTGATGCTAATATCCCTGCTATATATCGTCGAGCTTTCAGTGCTGTCGACTCGACTGGATTTGAGGAGACTTCGGTCAATTCGCTCTCGCGAGTTCTGACGGTATCCGGCTTGCCTGCAAGCACTATTGACCGAGTGTGCCCTAGTTTTATTGCTGGCCTTGTCATGAGATGCTGATCATGCGCCGTAAGATTGTGAGCTTGGTTAGCTCACGTTCCCGAGTCTCGAAACTCGAGTTCTTTGTCGCTCTGGCTCTAGTAGCGTTGGCGCAAATGGGAAAAGGTGCAGTGAATGTACAATATACTTCCCCGAGTCTGGACATCGGATTTACAGACCCGACCATTGAACAAGTCGCTGCTCTGGCAGTACAGAATACCCTACCGGAACCAATACTTGACTTGGATCGACTACATGCATCAAATTCTACTATGCCTTCATACAGGCAGAATAGTGTTGATCCATGGGATACAACTGCACGATACAATTTTACACCATCGAACCCCTCTACAATTCCTGGTACCGGTAATAATGCGGCATTGACACCAGGGATAATCAATGGTCTTCATTCAACACTTTCAGGGACCGGTTTACCTCCTCAATGGTGGGAGAGGCAGCAAAGTGTTCGGGTGACGATTCTAGGCCAGCAGGGATTCATCTTAAATCGGTATACTGTGTACGAGATAGCCACTGAGGTGAGCTAAGAGGCTCTCGGAACAAAGAGGACAGTGTGCCCAAAAATCTTACTAGAGCGATATAACGGTTACGGTTACGGTTACGCGACGTTATTCGGAATTTGTATTTCTTTGGGAAGTGCTTACTCGAAGATATCCATTCCGTCTCTTCCCTGCACTGCCTCCTAAACGAATAGGACGTGAGCTGCTCTCGTTAGTCTCCTCAATATTCGTGCATTGATAGTTTTGTACTCTGAAGCGGATGAACACTTCTTGGAACAAAGAAGGCATGGTTTTTCTGAAATACAATTATTGAGTTTGACGTGCCTTCAGACGGGGTCTACAGCGTGCTTTGAATTTCGTCATGTATGCATTCAACATTCTATTATCCCAATTCCTACTGATTACCCTCAGAAACCATCCAGTATTGAAAGACGATGCTGTTCTTGGAGTATTCTTGACAGTACCTTCCTTTGAGGTATGGCGGAAGCAAACCTCTGTTTCTCTAGATGAGGAATCTATGTCAAAAAAAGTCGATCGAGTAGAAGAAATGTCAATACCGAGCGACTTCGAGGAGAAGATAAAGTGAGTGTTGGCACTACTTGTGGCTAGTCTCTTGTTCCATCATTTTCAGTGTTATCCGAGCAAAACTTGGCCCTTTGATTGAACAGTGGCAAAGAATATGCATACTCGCAGAGCGTATAATGAAGAGGCATGAAGCTACAGCGGTACGAACTCCCCAAGCCTTCAGAAGATCCTATCTGCCAACTCATTTCACATTGCCCAATTTCTCTCCCATTTCTACTATATCTTCCCTTCCCGGTTTATCGCTGTCCACCATATCTTTACATCAATCCATCTTCGGTCTTCGTACATCTACTGTCGAAGGGCAGGGTGACCTTTCTAGGCTTACAAATACTCTCAGGGCTGTTATCGAAGTTAACGAGTATTGTTGGAGAGGAGATGAATGCGATTTATCAAATGGAGTAAGACAGGGTCTAGATCATCTTGCGACACATACTCAACGTCATTCTGACATGTCCGAGGCTCGGGTGAGCTCATTTTCTCTTGATCTGAACTTCTAACTATCTTAACCTCTAGACGAGGACGCTTTTAAATGACACACTCGAATCCCTGAAGGTAGGTGCAACGGTCATGAAGTTCTGATCGATAACACACAAGAGTGAATATAGACACAACGTGACCTGTATGTTGCAACCAGAGACCTCCTCGTCCGGCATGATCGACTTTCGATGGATCAAGTTGAACGCCTTAAGAAACGCGTCGAAATCGTCAGTGTCAGGCTCGATGGTGTTAGAATAGCTGCGAAAGAGGGTTGGCAAGGAGAGGCTGATAGGCTGACGGCAATTATTGAGAAGGACCAAGGATCGATTGCAGCCCAAATGAGCCGAAGGGTTTTCATCCGCGTTTGGTGAACATAATCCTGCGTTTCACCTCATCTTCAAACTTATGCCTCTTGTCAGCCTATGGAATGAACTACGAATAATCTTGCATAATCGAGAAAATACGCTAGTCACTCAAGCTGTCAAGGCGTTCGCGCGTGAAGAGCAAGAGTATGCTGAGAGTGTATCGAGAAACTGGATTTCTCTTGGGGATGCCTTGGAAAATATGCCTTATGAGTAATTGACCTTTATTGTGTCAGGGTCGTTATTCTATGGATTCTTGCTTTGCGCCAACCTATCCCTTATGCAATCTACACACGATTAATATCCACTTTTCCTCCTACTACCGTGATACCTTGAATATTTCTAAAAGCTTTGAACAGGATATCCGTTCAGGCTTGGAGTTCGTAAACTAGCGAATGCCATCATCGCGGAGAAGTGCCAATTATCCGGATCAGAATGCTCCGACTGAGTGCCTCGGGATCCACCGGCAAGCGCCGTCATACTCTGCTCTAAACGATATCTCATCCCAACTTCTATGACTCTTCACCAGACGTCACATACTACCATCCATGAAGATGAATTACAGAACCTCCAGCGCGAAGCGAGACAGGGTAGCTGGAAGAGGAAAGGCAAAGCTAAGGTCAAATTCTCCCCCCAAGAATTCAAGTTATTTCCACAATTCAATGGGCTCCCTGAGAATATTCAGAGACGAATCTTCGAGCATAGTATTTGTCATGATACTTCCATTGGCCCTGCTCTAGCTCTGGTTTCTCGTAAAGTAAATGGATGGTAAGTTAATGGATTTGTAAATCCGTCTTCAAACCTCTCATATAGTATTACCCCAGGATCGGGCCACTGATCTACGAATATATTGTCATTGATAGATTCAACCGAATCTCCCCTCGACCTGACCGACTATGGAGGACTTTCTCCAACAATTTCAAGCCAAAAGGATTTTTCAGGGACCAAGTTAAGGGCATTCTTGTCAACGGAATGGTTGACCCAGTAGTCACAGACCTGCTATCAGTTTGCACAAAGATCAATCGATTTTCGTGCTATGCCCAAGGTCCTATACCTGATACAATATTGGAGAAATTAGCGTCAATTTTGGCAACAGAAGAATTTCCAAATCTCCGCCATCTATCCGTTTCAGGTATTGGTTTCGATCATGAAGACATTTTACGCCCTTATTTCCAGAATTTGACTCACCTGGCCATTGATATCGGTGATGATTATGGATGCTTTCCCTGGCAGGGGCTCAGAACTCACTCCTGTCTCACTCACATCCTAATTGATATCCATCTTGAACTACATCCAAACTCACCTCAGGAGTTCAGAAGTACCGTCCTCCATATAATCTCTAATGCTCCATTATCACTACGTTGCCTAGTCGTGTTGGTTGACTGGGACAAACTATACGAGAGCTTTTTCCAGCAAATGTGTGACCGGAGCATTTTTTCAGATACCATCAGAGGCAAGACAGACAAACGAGTATTGGTAGCAGCACACACCGGAGATCGAGAGGAGATCGATATGATGATAGTTGGTGAAGATGCAGTGCAGCTCCTGGAATATGTTGGATACGTTGTACTTGCACCCAACAATGTTGTTCCGTGGATTAACCTTCCTAACGGTATGCAAAAGGATGTTTGGGATCGAGCCGAGGAAGTTTTGCTGCGGCGGAATGCAGTTGACAAGGCTTGATGGGCAATTAGACGCATAGACGTGCCAGTTCGGTGTCCCTATACAATGTACCCCAAACTAAACGTGGTGGAGTTGAGCTTGACCCGATGGGTACCTCTGGCACCTCTATGTTATCCTAACAGGACCTCTAAATATACATTGCATGAAGAAATGAAGGGTCGAAAATAATCATCGTCTGAGCCATTTGTTTGAAAAAAACATTGATGCCATGTCCTTCGGCAGGACTTCGGCCAGCAAAATCTCCTGTCTGTACAAAAATTATTTCAGGTATCTGGGGTCAATAGATGAATGAGGAACTGCCGGTGCTGTGATACATTCTTGACATGATGGATTTACGAGAATATTCATCTTAGACTACAATTACCTAGAAATTGTTGGTGATGTAGCGAAGGGGACTCCAGATTGTTTGAGCAGCCCATCTGATTATCGCAGTGGGATGCAGCCAAAGAGCTCATCTTGGAGGGCTAATTACTCAACTACAAAGATTTCAACGGTAGTAAATTGTGAGTACTTCGCTATATTACTCTTGTGTCTATCTGCTACTTATATACTGTCGCTGCTAGTGTTTCATATAGATTAGCATTCCAATAGTAGCACTCGAACACCCGTCCGGTTCTTCGAGGTAAGTGTATCATATTATATGATTATAAATATTGTCGAAAGACTTCTAGAGCTGTTACATTTGGAGGTACAAACCATCTTGATATGGGAAGTGAGCCCCAGTAGTAAACAGCAAGGTCCCTAAACTCTGTGAAGTGTACAATTTCTTGCCAACTCAAATCGAGATCAAGAAGTGCTTGGGGCCGTTTATCATTTCTCTATGTCGGTGAAGATGATAGGAATCATTTTTGAATTGAGAAGTATTTTCATGACGAGGTTATGATTGTTGAGACATAATTCAGACCACAAGACCGCATATCGATGGGGATGCCTAGAACACGGGCAATGCAAAGCTATAATGTAGACAATCCCAATATTTTATTCAGCATCGTAGTGTTCTGCTCTTGTACTCCTTTCTCTGAGACCTGTTTTTTCAATATAAATGCTGAATGCCACCAAACTTATCCGGTGAATTAGGGAGCTCAATGCTTATGTAATCTAATTACGGTAACGCCTACTTCACTCTTAACATAATGGACTCTTCAGAACTTTATCACGTCGAGCAACAATTTATTCTTGGTGCTATCTTATATAATTTATTGAAAGAGATGAATCTAACTGCATTGCATAGGTAATCATCGGTCATTGGTAGCCCTTGTTCTACCAGATGTCAACTCTCCTGACTACGTGCGCACGCTGCTTTACAAGGCTCGCGCCCTAATCGCGATCAATGATTGTGATGCAGCTCTGAAGTTGCTGAAAAATGTGCCTGAAAACACCTCTACCAAAGCAGCATCGTCTCTCGCGCGATACATCGGTGCATCTGATCCTGCATCAAAAGAGTCAGCACTTGAGGAGCTGAGAGACCTGTCCGTTGAGATCGAAGGTGATGATCCTGAAGGCGACGAAAGGGTCAAATCCTTGGTCAAAGTCCTTGCAGGAACGGCCTTCGCACATGCTGGAGAAATAGAGGAAGCGCTGGATACTTTAGGAATAGACACGGAAGACTTAGAAGCGTATGTAAATGCGTAGTACGTGTGGACTTTACTAATCATTTTCCAGCGTTGCAGTCATAGTCCAGATATATCTTGCCATAAATCGACCAGATCTGGCCAAAAAACAATTTGAGCGTTCAAAACGATGGGCTGAAGATGATTTACTACTCCAGTCGATCGAATCTACCATTAGCCTAGCTACTGGGCAAGATTGGTATCACACTCCTAATTCATTCTACACTGAACAACTAGCCAACCCTTCACTATCCTCTGGCCATATCCTCACATCCCGCGGTGTCACAAGAATACTCCGAAATGAATTCAAGGAAGCAAAATCAGACCTGGAAGAGTCGTTGAGACAGCAAGAAGATGATGCTGAAACCCTGGCAGCACTTGCAGTTGCTGGAGACTCGGGAGTATCAAAAAGATCTGAAGTAGAGGAATTATGGAGGTACAAGCTATGCAATGGTCTTGATCGATGCACTGACTGTACAAATAGCAAAATGTCAATTGAACAATCAAATCATCCTGTAATGCGAGATCTTGCTCAAAAGGCTGACATCTTTGATCAAGTAGCTGCTATGTTTACGGTCCCTCCTCCTGTCACTGTCTCCTAGTATTGATAAATGGTAGCTTTTTGATCTGCGGTCATCTACTCTGGGATCCTCCTGTGTCATATTTCTCCTTCATCATATAAATCTCTCAATCCTGATTCGGATCTTCTAGTGAGTCCCGGTAAATTCTTTGTGTAAATGTCTGAGTCGGAGTGTACACAAGTGTACACATTTGCCATACATGACAAGGATATGTCCTTTTACCGTGATCTGCCCGGTAACAGTAATACCCACTACTGTTGAGCTATCTCAGCATTGTGAGGATCATTAAGTTCACACCAAATGATTACCTCATTCTGTCAAGCAGAACTGTAGCACCCGACACTTGACATCATCCCTGCGGTCCCTGCGAGCCTTTACCATCATTCCCATCACCCTTTTTATTCAATATAAACTCAGACAGTTGTGAGCGGCTGAGGGAGCAGTATGGTGTGTGTTTGCTAAGTCTCAGTCCATTCGTGCTTATGACCATCATTCTGTGGAAACCTCTCTGAGCTCCTGATATTATTCCATGTCAATGGAATGGATAGACATCAGCAAATACTGATTTTTATTTCATGAGACATAAATTAGTAAAGGCTTTATTAATTTCCAAAGATAGTTCTTAATAAGTGATCAATAAGTACGGATAAATAGATAATTTTATTACTAATTTGATATTTATTGTATCCTATCGATATCAATGAGTTATAGATTGTTGAACACAAGTGCACCATCCCAAAGGATAGTCAAGAGATAAAGAGGATAGATGATATTAGTGTAAGGGGCCTGGTAGAGTATAACCCCCCAAGGGACAAACCCAAAAGGGAATGGTGATGGTTAAGGGAAAAGAAGGGTTCCGGGTATCACCTTTGGGAAGTATATTAGGGCATGGTAGGTACAAAGACGAACCACTTCGAGCTCTCTCTCAGGGTAGGATAACCCTGGGGAAGTCACTGAAAAGGGGTTTGACCAGAGCACTCGTCTTGGTGTCCGTCACCTGATCCCAATGGGATTGTTCCATGACAATCAAGTTCTATGACAGGGGCTAGGGTGGGGCGGTGGATATTGCAGATGGAAAGGGTGGGGAGGTCTTTAGATGGATAAATGTTTTTGGAAGGCAAATACTTGGAGGTAAAGAGTCTGTCATTTAGTGTAGTTTTCTCGCTCTTTGCTACCTAGGCTATTAACTACATAGTTGGTACTTAGGAGGCATGCTTACAACACATGCCGCAGGGTCTGCCACTGTGTTCCCGATTGCCTCCTGCTCATTTGTATCTAGAGTAGTTGGTTTTATAATTGATGATTCAAAAAAAAAAAAAAAGGGAAAAGAAGGGATATTTTTGATAGCAATATAAACTCAAGCCTAATATAGTAAATATCTTGCACTAGTGGAAATCTGAAATACCCTGTGTCCTCTAATTTTATTTGGATTCACCATTCCTAACTGACCGGAGCCTAAGTCAAGCTAATTGGCAGACTTATATAGATCCGGACGTATGATTCCATCTCATCGCGTTCCATTCCATTTTGGCGTTCCATCACGAAGGTCATTGTAATTCCGAACTCTTAGCTAAGAACCGAACTAATCCCAGAGTATAAAATGGGATGTGCTTGTAGGAAATTGAAGCTTCTGATCCCACACTACTCGGACCATGTCCAACAGCTCTGGTCGGTTCAATCGTCAATCCAGGATCCCTAATGCTGTATGTCTCTATCTGTTTCCACATGAGCACTGCGATAACTGGTTGCAGGTCTCACAAGCTAATGGAAGAACCAACGGTGTTGAATCTTCTCAAGCTCCACCGTTACCAAAGCCCCTTGCCGCTCTCAAGGAGCAGGTGAGAATCGTTATTTAACACTGAGGTGAAACCTTTCCGAGTATTCCAGTCCAAGCGAAATGTTGTCGGCCAGCCCGGTGC
>Ga0154005_100368_pt1 | contig 20284 bp, 20 predicted proteins | sample TSFL089MetaG_FD_104698 | JGI IMG/M metagenome (GOLD analysis project Ga0154005, IMG submission 104698) | Attine ant fungus gardens microbial communities from Florida, USA - TSFL089 MetaG | ecosystem: Host-associated > Fungi > Mycelium > Unclassified | place: USA: Florida, Lake Talquin State...
ATATACAGGAAATGATGGTCTGTGTACCTGGACAGAGCATCACATGTTCTACTGCCTATTGTTCTACATATGGCAGTCCTTTTGTGTCCAGAATAGCGATAACTTAACCATATAAGGGGCTGTTCTTGTTTGTGTTCAAGGATTGATGTGCATCTATGGATAATAGATCAGTGTCATGCCAAACCTTGAGGTCCTTGTGTCTCTACAGGATCTTATTGCCCTAAGGTCTATTTATGGTTGTAAGAAGTGTATTGAAGAGAGCTTCCATGTGCATGTGGAAGTGAATGTCCATGTTTGGCAGTTCCTGAGATATCTGCCGATCAGTGTCCGGCACTGATTAACTGATATCTTAGTGAGTACTAATTGCTTTGACACATTTTGGGCATTGTTCAAAAGGTATTTTTAAGGGCTTTTCGACACATCTTAGACCGTGGGAATCATGCAAGTATCCGTGGAGTTATGGCTGAATGAAGTTTGTGACACATACCTTGTGATCAGACCAACCCTCCTCATACATAACACTTGTGAATGGACACTAAAACAGGTACTCCAGTCAGACCCCTTTTCAAGTAGGTACCAGTGACTTCTCAGTGAGCCAAAGCTCTATGAGAAGAGCCTAAGTCAGTTTATTCTATCAATGGTACGTTCTCCATTCTTTGTCAAAGCCCAACCTATGTGACTTCCTGCAATGGTAAAGGTGAAGTGAAGGTAGCCCACCCATATTTTGAGCGTTGGGGCTCTATCATTGGGTTTTTGATTAGGGGATTGCAAAACCACCTAGACAGTGGTGTTAACTCAGCATGATCCTTTTAGACTACCATCTGCATTTTGGATGCTGCTCTCTAGAAGACAAAAGCAAGAAAAGCTCCACCAGCAAGAGCCTTGACTGGTACAATGCATCTGACGTGTGTCGCAATAATCATGAGCCAGACATAAATAGACAATATTGTGGAAGACCAGAATATAAAGGGGAAGGTGAATAACAACAATATTAATGTAAGATTTTTGGTATCATATGATCCCTCTGGGGGTCCAGAGGGGGATGGTGGTGGTTAAAGAACAAGAAGGGAGTGAGTCTAGACTACAATGTAATGTAGATTAGGAGGGATTAGAAAAGGAGAATTAATAATTAAATAATTACTAATTCCAGGGCCAGATATGTATATGATATCCCAAGTCTTTATCCAATGACGAGCTTGTCAAAACGACTGGCTTATCATACTCAATGTTGGAGAGAAATGAAGAGAACTCAATGGAGTCTCTCTATGGATTGCTCTACCTACTTGTACATAATTTCTATTTGTCTATGTGTATGCTTAAGTAACTTCCTGCAATCCTTCTAGAATGTTCCATCATGTGACCAGTCATGTTATCCTTATCTTATCTTATCTAATTTCTTGTTCTATTTTTAGCATGCTTTGTCCAATCTATCCAAAAATAGTTTTCATTCTTCCCATCCCTCTAGGTGTACTATTTTTGGTCTGGATGAGTTTATAACACTTTACTTGAGTGTTACAACCTAAGTCACTTCTTAAGATCATAACAGTCTTTGTTTTACACATTTCTTTTAAGTTATTTGTTTCTGTATGTTGATGAAATAAAGTTTTTTTTCATCAAATAAAAAGAAAAGAAACAGTGATTGAACTGTAAGCAATAAGAGCTACCTTCAGTTTGTAGCTGACAAGAACTGCAATCAAGCACCCTTTAATTTAAGAATTAAAAAAAGACATGGTGACCATTACATCACATTGTATCACTCAGTTAGCCTTTGACCATTTGAGATATTTTTTAGACTCCTGGAGTATATATACTTAAGTCTCTATAGTATTATAGTAGACTTGATAATGGAGAAAGCTAAGTGCAAGACAACAAAACAGAGAAAGAAGTAAATAAAGCAAGCTAAGTACAATATAATAACATGGGTGATAGAACAGAGGAAGTGAGTGAAGCAGGCTAAATCACAGAGAGCAAAGCACATAGTAAACAAAGGACAAAAGTAATCAGTATGTTGTCATACAGGGGTAGTAAGCAATAAAAAGATCATCCAATAATATTAGCGATATTATTATCGATGGATTCAGGTGTTGTCGTGGACGCCCAACGGTTGACCACCTTTCCATTCTTGTCGACCAAGAACATCTCAAAATTCCACTGAGGGCAAGATATAAATCATGACTATCAGACATGAGATCTCTATACCTTGATACGGGTTAAACCCAAAAGGCCAGCTTTCTCTTTCTTCAGCCATTTGTAAACTTCGTTGGCGTTGTCACCATTTACATCCGACTTCTTCATTAGGGGAAATGTTACGCCATAATTGATGGAGCAAAAGCTCTGGATCTCTTCAGCAGAACCTGGTTCTTGGTAAAACTCGAAAATTACGAGCTTCAATTCCAAGAACCGACGTCAGAGCGGCAGAGGTATGATGACATACCTGATTACAAGGGAAACCTAGAACAACTAGTCCCTTGTCCTTGTACTTGTCATACAGAGCCTGAAGTCCGCGATAATGGGTAGCGAACCCGCTGTGGGTGAGAACTATTAATCAGTCTGAAACTTCCGTAATTTACACAGCCTACCACTTGGACGCAACATTTACAATCAGGACCGTTTTTCCTTGTAGGTCTGCAAAATCATACATGTTGCCGTTGGGAAGCTCGGCTTTCAGGGAGTAAAAACCACTCGACATTGCCGTAGTAGAGAAGGTGACGCAAGCTGGGGGGAAGTTTAAGGGGGGGTTGGCCGTGTGACGCATGTGATTGAATGAAACGAAATTAAATGATTTCCATGGTACAAGAAAACACAACGAATAGGCATGCGCAACATATCTGACAGATAAAATTTGAGTCTATTTACGGAATCAAATATCACGTGTGAAGAATATAGACGTAAATCAATCGTAAATCAATATACAACGTTTGTCATGCTCAATAGACCATCATCAACCAGTCTTCGAAACCGTTTCTCACAACTTCGGTAACGTGGACTACTCAGCTGAGACTTCAACCATTTGATTATGGCTCTATATCGTGCAGGCTTTCGTGACAAAATCTCACGGAAGGCACGGTAACCTAACCTTGACGTGATTCAGCTTACGAATCAGAGTAGATTACTAACCCTTACCAGGCCACAATTTTCGTTGCGTCACTAGGTAATCGCCCCTGTCTTGACTGCTTGTGCATATAAGGAAATAAACTGATTATCATTTCCTGCACAGTTCCTGCCACTCAAGGAATCAGTTTGCCTCTTATGGAAGTGGTTCAGGACGGACTACAAACGAGATTGGTCTGTTTGTACCAACCGGCATGCCATTCTCGGAGATAACAATGCATTTTCATCGCAACAACAATGAAGTTCCGGTAAATGTTGAGATAAATGACGGACGTTCTGTTTAAATCAGGGTCCGTGTAAATTACATGACACCTTGCTTGGGCTAGCCTAAGCACTACGTCAGTGGTATCTCTGATGGTTCATGAAAAACCACTCACCTGAGCATTTTTCGAACGAAATCAAGACCAGGCTTACGTCCACGGGAAATTGTTAAAGTATTCGACAAACCTGAAGATTCGTTCATCAATTGCAGTAGCCAGCTGGGACATTAAAAGCTCACTGGTGCCATGATAACGGCTATAATCGACAGATATAGACAGATCTTTCATGTCAATGGCATACCCACACCAATGGAAATCTATGTGTGACCCCTTTCAAACAATTGATTTAATCCGAAAAAAGGACCACGCACGCCGTGCTCGTTGATCTACTACATTCATGATTTGATGATCGTAGTCAAAATTGGTCATCGTCTTGTCTTTTGAGATAAAACAACCATACTCTGGATGACCTATACAATGCGTTGGCAACTTGACATGACGTGTAAAGAAGAGCAGGAAAACCTTTATTCATCATATCAAGAAACGACCTCGCTTTGACGAGATTCGTCGTCACGAGGAGATAATCATCAACTACTCTGAATAGTGTCTGGTAGTGATCGAGTCAAGCTCAGCTGCCAAGTAGAAGATACTTACACTGTCTGGGCTATCCGCGTATGATCCGAATTGGCGTTCCAGATCGCCATAGAAAAATGAACACAACAAGGTTGACAGAACGGAACCTTGCGGGATGCCAACAACCTGACGATAGTAGTTATTGCCAATCTGGTCGGATTGAGTCACATTTTGCGCCAGTAACTGAATTATCTACTCACCTTCACAATGTTATCCATAATATGGGAGTTCAACATCTGGAGTACACTATCCTTAGTCACTGCCAAGGCTTCAGGCTGTGTGATTCTAAATATCACCAGAAACGAAGTCAGAACACAAATTAATTACCTGGTCCAGAAAGATTGTATGTCGAAGGACGCTGGCCAGCTCAATAGCCAAGTCGATGAAATTCGGATCTTCGTCTGAGATGGATGTTGACCCCATAGACCTAGTCAAGTATATAATATATAACCTACCTTTCGGGAATGCTTTTCTGATATAATATTTATACAGACGACCATGACGGGTTTTGATCTGTGCGTGTCTCCTGATCGTGTAGTTATCCTAGACAGGATTCATATAGCCGGTGCCTTGACATAGAACAGTGATTCTCCTACCTCGGATACCAGATTTTGGATAATGCCCAACAATTTTCCCTGATCAATAGTATCAAAGCAAGCCTGAACGTCCACTTTGACAAAATAGAGTTTTGGCCTTAAAGGAGACATGAGCTTCTCGGATCGTTGTTGTCAAGGTTGACTTTACATAGGACCATATTTATGAGGTTTTATTCTAGATTTGAAGTTGAGAAGCTGCGAGTAAATTTCATCAGCAGTCGTGACGGAAACACCGGTCAAGTGTGGTCTGGATTTCTAGACACAAACAATGGCGATAAGATATGGTTTTCAAGGTTCATGAGGCATTCGTTGCACCTTTTCGTAATTAAGGAGGTCAAATGTGGTCTGAAGGACTCTATTGATCGATCGGCTAGAGGTCTTGAACAAGATCAAAATCAGTGCAAGGATTTACGAGGCAGTGACCAAATAGTAATGACCTTGGATTTCCTGCGTAAGTTGACAATTGGACGAACTCCAGTCTCCTTGGGAAGAAGCCTAACGAATGAAAATCCTAGATCCCGCTGCCTAAGGATTGCCAAGGCATCTATCTGAAGAAAAGTCAGGACGTCCATTGAAACTAAAATAGGAACTGATGTGTTACCTCGGGCAGCTTTTCGAAAGTAGCTGACTTCATCCTTTCAATGAGGGGTGCACATAATGTAGCCCAATCGTCTTGTCTGAAATAAAGGAGCTGCTTCCGAAAAGCAGAGGACTCCGTCACGTAAAAGCCAGTCTAATACCAAGTTAGCAGAAAAGGCAACTTTGGCATGGAGTCACTTAACAACCTTAATCAGAGGCAACAAAAAAGAGTCAAAAAACCAAAAAAGAAATTCTTCTAGAAGTTCCTTGCGTTTGACTGCATCTGATACGCATACACGATGCTGTTGCCTTGCTCCAGGACCAGGTGGGATTAACCAATCACAATCAGATGAACTGAAATCTTGGAGAACATCATGTAGGCTCAGCGTTTCAAAACGACGACACGTGATAAAATTCTTGATATCTAGAAAAAAACTTGATCAGTATTACCAAAAAAAAAATTCATTCCATGGAACGTACATTGCACGATAATTTTGAAGTTCTTCTTGCTTCCCCAAAAGGTTTTAGGTATTACGGCCTTAACTACAGCTACGACGTATTGGAACACCTGAAATTAGCTATTCAAGATCTTATATAAGCAACACATGAACATAAACTTACCTCTGCATATGAGCAAATAAAATCGGCAAATCGTGGTTTTGGCATCGCATCCGAGCCCATACGAAGGCTAACATCATTGAACGACGAGGTATTGGCATCTAGAAGCCCTTGGGTTTGGATTTGAACCGAACGTTCTGACATCCACTCCTTTTCAGAGAAAAAAATCGGAATCGTGTAATGGAAAGAGATTGAAAACGGCAAACCAGTATGGTATTCTCATCGAGATGTAATCTCAGTTCCTGCCTCACCTATACGAAAATAATCAGCAAACATATATTGCTGTTTGAATCATAAGACCTTTGATGGACAGAACTTATCGAAAAGCAACTTATAGGGACACTTCAAATGCCTCCAGGCCATTTTATCGATTATAGGGACGATGTCTTTCAGCCGTTTGGGGGTATTCGCATTCTTGGAAAGTTTCATAGCCCTCTGACAATTCTTTTGGTAAGAGAACAACGAAGAGAAACTTTGGATTCTCACCTCAATCTCATCTTCACGATCCATGTAGTCTTTATATTCGTAGGCACCACCTGGACTATTGAATTTGAATGGGTTACTCAAGCCATGTTGTCGAGGGAAGATATATCGTAAGATGTGCCTAGCTTTCAGAGCATAGTCTTTGATATCCCAGACGAGGGGCTTTCCCAAAGGTTCATGAAACAAAGAACCATCCCGGTTGCCCATATTGAGAGCATCTTGTTCATACCTCAAGTCAATCATCGGACTTGACTGATGTTGAATCGAGATAAACTCACGCCGTAACGGTAAGCCCATGACTAATGTATTTGATCTCGGAATGTAGTTGGGACGCGCATAGAGCATTCTCACCCGGAGAATCGAGATAAGAGAAGGTCTGCGAGTGTTGTTGAATGTAAGAACGAATGACCAAATTTCTGCTCACGTTTTGATCTTGTATGCATCTCGTCGCGTTTGCCCAGACTCTAGCTTACGGCGTTTGGATGGGAGCTCTTCGCTATTTTCAATCGAAAGAGTACGTTTCAGAAATTTCTCAGTGCTTTTTGTGATTGCATTCTGAAAATCTCCTGGAGGTACGATGAATGGCTCGCCAGTCATCTGACACAGACACCCATTTGGCAAGGAAACGAAAATTGACGTCTCCACTAGAAGGTGAAGCATTACCGCGATGCCGACTCTAAATAGAGACAATGGAGGGAAATGATCAGCATGAAAACCGGCATAAAAATCAGTAAAACAACCTCCTCAGTAAGGTTTCCCATTCCTGGCTAAGCAATGCAGTCAAGACTGTGTTGACATTCATGTTCACAATAGTTGAGCCTCCCTTGGTCAGGTTGTGAGATGCTTTTCCACAAAAAACTGCAAATCAAGCCTACCATACGATATCCAGCTTTCAGTATATTATGTTTGTTTGGCTGAGCCTGGAAGAGTAAGGATTGGGCCCGTTTGATTGTCTTGGAGAAGAACAAAAGTTCAGTTCAGTCGAAGTCAAAGTATTCAACCCAAAGAGCATTGTCTACATCATCTATTCCCACATGAGTCTCTTCATATCTGATTCTAGACCCAAGTTCGTGGTTTGTTGCAATGTAAATTTCATCGAACAGGCGGCAGTACGCGGGGCTGTCATCATTTCTGGGAGCAAATCCGTTATACTGAGTACCAGATGAACCCTCCACATCAAGAACTTCAGAGATATATGCATCTAGTCTATTAAAAATGAGGTACGACTTGGCCAGTAAGGTAGTGGTCGGTTGTGGACGCATCGGACGGGTATTTTGATGTGCGCGCTTCAGAATACAAATGTCACGATGGACGTTACATACTGTGATCAATCAAAAATTCCTTATTATGTTTTTTCACCTTTAGTGAAACGAGCTGCGAGCTGTTCCTCCACCTCTTTTGTGTACCGCATCTTCACTGAAATTCCAGTTGGGCCTCGCAATCATCGCTTGTCGCTAGCATTGACACTGCCAAAGTCGTCATCATATGAAAAATAAGATGTACGAAGGACTTTGTCGATTCAAGTTGCCGGAACAATTGGTTCCAGAGTAAAGACTCAACGACAAAAGAATATCCCAAATACTGTTTCTTCTTTTCCCCTCTCATTCTTCTGCTTTACCTTCCTTCTTTTTATTGAGGAAACCTCAAATTGGAGTTTCAGTCAATATTATAGTTGGGCGTTTCAGAGAATTTATCACCTTTCAACTTTTGCCTGTGAACTTTTTCACGTTGATCATCTATTTTCCTGAGTCGTGCCAACTCCGTCATTGCAGCAGAAGCATCTAGATATTTATGATAAACGAATAAGTCAACAATGAAGCCGTTTGGTTCTTCAACAACGAACCGGATGGACTCTTCGTTTTGATATCCTCCAAAATTTGACTCGCTTTTTCGAAATACCCTTGCTCCCCTAGACCTTTTGCTTTTCTAAACATAGCTTTGGTGTTGTTTTCGTTTTTGTGAAGGGCCTAGGTATTTATTGCATTGAAGTAGAACAAGGCGAAAACCAAAAAGCGGACCTTATCTGCAGTTTCCACGGCACGTTTCCAATTTTCATTTTTGATATGACATGCAGACATGTTTGCGTAAATCTTGCCAATAGTATCATCAATCTAGAAGTGAATGAATTCAGTTGTAGTCAAACTTTTTCCAAGTTCTTGACCTCTGATTTATCGTTCTGATCAGGGTCCTGTGTCGAGTCACCAGCCTTATCAGGGGATGGCAACCCGAGACTTTTTACTGCTGTTCTTTCAGGAGGATTATAACACGATAATAAAAAAACAAGACAGGAACCTACTTGTCAATTCCAACCAAATACAACAAAGCCTGTCCAATTAATCAGTGAAGAGGGAGAACATCAATTCGAAATTCTCGTCACTTCATGATATTGCTTCATAGCTGAAAATTTCACTGTTACTAGTACAAGATCTGATATATAGCACATACCCTCTTTCGTATCGCCTTGCCTAAACGCTTTATCACCAGCATCCTTCTTTTGCTTCCCAAAATTGAGTTTCGTTTCGGTAGAGAGACCATTAGGAGGTTCCATGATAGCGGGGGAGGACGATTGATTGTGAGGTGTGGCGATACGGATTGCTTGGTCGTATTTTGTCAAGTCTTGAACGTGAACTACCATGGCCTTCCTATCTAACATATTAGGTTTCTCTCTGTTTGGCCTCGCTACGCGATTCGGTCAATTGGGTATACAGAAAAGAAACCTCTTTGACAGTACGTTCGAAATTTCTGATTATTGAATCATGGTGATTCTTTTTCTATTAGACCCTGGTGGTCACCTCATTGCTATGGGTGTATTTGGTTACGCAGGATATTGGGCATATAGATGGGACATTAGAGCCGGCGATCTACTAAAGCAGAAGCGGGAAGAAATTATCGCAAGAAGACAAGTGGGAAGAGTAGTCGAGTGAAAGACGGCTGGTGTGTTGGTCTTGTTTGCTGTAGATGCCCGAGCTCATACATGAGTAGCAGAGTATTGTTTATGAGATACCAGGGAGTGTCTATGTGCGTTAAAACTATGTAAGAAGCACAGACATAAAGTTGGTTCAATTCATAATGAGACCATTCTAAAAAAACACCAAGTCAGATATCAGCAAAACAGGGACAAGCCTCTAACCTCAACCAAACTGTACCATTGCCACTTTTTTCTCTGATGAGCTCCCACAGAGTGGGACCGGCCGGAACAAGACGGTTGGTGAGAATATCCCATAGATGTTGTCTTGCTTCACTTGTCCCTTCAGCCTCAAGGACCCACTGTCCACACCAACCTTGACCGATTTCTGGAGTGAACTGGAGGTGAAGGTGGGCATCAATGGGAAGGGTAGCGGTCCAGACCCATTTTGTAACGTCGATGCAACCTGAGGGGGCGTTTAGACTCTTTACCTTGGCATTGACATTGAGCATGGCGAGCTGTGGAAGGGCGCTGGGGCTGAGTGGAGGGAATTGAGGAATGGAAAAGATTAAGCTGGAGGAGAGATGAGAGTAATAGAATGGAGATGGAAGAGCGATGGGGTTGTAAATAGGGAGGATGTTGGGGAGGGCGTAAGGGACGAGAGAGAGACCGTTGAAGAGCAGCCAGATTGTAGGGCGAGGGAAAGAGAAAAGACAGTGGAAGAGTGGAATGTAGCCGAGATTGTATACGACATCGCCTACGCTGAGATGATGCCACAGACCGGCGTTCACAAGATGCTGTTGGCAAGCAAGAATAGAGTCTGAATTAAATGAGTTGCAGGGGACAAACACACGCAGAATGGGTGCCCTGGTTCTTGAGAAGGCGATGTCCAGACCAAGCGAAATGGTGGGATTGGGCTGGGATGGAGAGATCACGTGTCTGTGTTTGTGGATGCTGATAGGAAGTTTGTGGGTGGGTTGCTGGTTGAGATAGGAGAGAGAAGGAGGAAAGGCAAGCGATCGGGCAGACCGGACAGCTCTGCGCAGACACGGCTCAGGCTCATAGGCCGACGAGCAACTGTGCACGAGTGCCTGCAACAGCAGGACGTACCTCGAGTGGGCAAGGCATAAGGTAGCCAGCTTGGTGCTCATATAGTCGTCCTGCAGGGTCGGATACCGAGTCTCGAGTACAGACCGGGCGTGCACAGTATATTGGTCCAGAGGCACTTTGAGTGAAATGACTGCCAACTGTCAGTTCCCCACTCTCAGAGAGCAGGCTACACCTACACAACAGGTCTACATCTGCCAGCCCAATTTCAACCCACCGTACATGCTCTCGCTCACAATGCCTTAGTGCCCAGGCATACCCCCGCATTATCCGTCCCAGCACCTCCTCACGGACCGCCTCACTCCGCCATGCGGCCCGACATCCCGCGCACGTGTTGAACAACGCAAGCAAGTCTACCCATTCAAGCCATCCAGCAAGTTGCCCAGCGATCTCCCGCGTCCCCAGAGCGACTGCTAGCGCGTGCAGGGCCATACAGAGCGCGCTCACAATGTAGCCATTTGACACATATATATCCTCTCCATCATCCCACGCATATAGATACTTCCCATCATCCCACGCGCATAGATATTTCCCATCATCCCACCCCCTCTCCTTCACCCCCATGCCCCCTCCCCAGCTACGCGATCTCGAGCGAGAAGTCTTCGGTGGCTCAGACTCCGAATTTTCTGACGATGACGACGATAACGATGGTCTGCCTGTCCTCCTCCTTTTGTCCCTTGCTCACCCTTTCCAGACCTCCAGCTCCTCCTCTCAGCTCCCCAGCAACCCTCACCCAGGTCTCCACACAAACAACCCCCTGACTCCTCTGGCCCCGACTCTGGTGATGACTATGTCCACGAAAAACGCCCAGGAAAGTCAAACAAGCTCTCCCAAGGCTCGACAAAGCGTGCCTCAGACGATCGGCCCCTTCAGCGCAAGCGCAAGCGAAAGACCCCTCTCAATATTGACCCTAACGATCTTCCTCCTGAACAAGGTGCGCTCTCTTTTCCTGTCAATCAGTCTCCTCTTCTCTCTAATCAAATTCTCAGCTTCAAAATTGCGCTTGGACATGCAACTCGAGGCCATCCTCAAACCCAAAAAAGTCAACCGTCAGCGCAAAAAAAAGAACACCGACGAGGTTCTGGATAGTCTTGCAGACGACCAGGTCGCTCGTTTGCGAGAAGCTATGCTTCATGCAGCTGATGAGGACGAACGTGCTAATAGGAACAAGCTTCCCGCAACTGCCAAGTTACGTTTATTGAAAGAAGTCATGGAAACCCTCAGAAAGTATGTATTGCCGTGTCATTTCATCTCTTTCTCATTTCTTGTCACCAGAGCTTCCCTTTCCGAATCCATGATTGACAACAATCTTCTGGAAGGTGTCAGACGCTGGCTCGATCCTCTTCCCGACACCTCCCTCCCTGCGCTCAACATCCAGCGTGAACTTTTCGCCGTCATCCGCAAAATGGAATTTATTGACGGTCCCGTTCTGAAGGAGTCTGGTCTAGGCCGTCTCATCATTTTCTACACAAAATGCAAACGTGTCACCCCTGATATCGCGCATATCGCCAATCAACTCGTCTCTACTTGGTCTCGTCCTATCATTAAACGTTCCGCCTCCTATAGGGATCGTGTCGTTCCTATTGCTGTTAGCCCTGAAGATATTCAGCAACGTGAGAGATTGAATGCTATTCTTGCGAGAGCTAGAGAGGAGGACAGACATCGTCTTAGGAAGAACGCTGTTCATATCCCTAATGATCCCATGGACTTGTACAGCATCGCCCCTAGGAGTAATGTCGGTATCACTAGGGCCAACAATATGAGCGTCGATGTCGATGTTGAAAGGAGGCGGAAGAATGCAGAGAGGTTGAGAACCTTGACTAGGAAGGTTCAGACGAAGTAATTGCTTTCGAGCCAGCTTATCATACATGTATATTTGCAAGTATGAGTACTATTAATAGTAACATACATATGTTGTTCAGGCACTGGTATATGATGCCCCCAATTACTGCTTCAGTATATTGAGGATTACACTGAGGGTTAATTGTATTGCCTACTGATCGGTGATCATATTTGATGGCAATACCTGTCAAATGTGATTGATTATGAACGACAAAGTTGCGTGCAAACAAGAACCAACAGCGTGTATGTGACAACAAGTGTGACAGAATGTAGCCTGCTTGGTCGAGTTTCTCGCGAGCCGAATCGCACGACGAGCAACGCCGATTCCACCTTTGACTCTTTGCTTTCTGTCCCTAATAATATTTTCTTAACACGGCTGGATCACCTTTGAACATTTTTTCTTCTCATATCATTTGGGGTATAATCAACCTTTTTCATCTCCGAGAACTGGTGGGTATTCGTTTTCTGTATTTTGATATTTCAATAAAAGGTTGTCAATCAGGTAACTCGTCTCACAATTCCCCCCTTCCCGGCCTATTTTAGATTATTCTTCTTCCTCTTTGTGCCTGTCATTTATGCAGCTCCTCGTTAACATATCTTATCTCCTAGGTCGACGTGATCTCCTATATTCTTTGGTTGGTAGTCATTCCAATGCGACTCTCTCTTTTTGCCGACGCTGATCAACATACTGTACAGGCTATATGGACAATCCCCAGCACTACCAACCCCTGTCCCATGCCTTGAATCCTCCTGTCAATCCTCAGCAACCGACATTTACAGCTGCTATATTTCAAACAAAAACTCCGACCACTGCACCTGTCATGGGTGAACAGGATGAAGAGGATGATGAAGAAGGTGAGGAGGATGAGGAGGATGAGGAGGACCAGTTGAGTCGGCCGGAGCCAGATGCTCAGCCGAACGTCTCACCTGCTCAGAATCAAAACAGGTATAATTTTCTTTGACCTGCATGCACATACACACACATTCTCTCTCTCTCTCTCTCTTTTTTTCTTTGTTTATTGACTTGATGGACAGTACCGAGGATTCTGGACCCCGTAAACAAAACAGTTCGCAAATTGGTCCAGACACTCAGGAGACAGACCGGAAGCGCCGTCCAGGTAGGCCTCGTGGCTCCAAAAATAGAAAGCCTCGTGTTGGATCTTCAAGACACGAAGGGGGTTTCTATTACCAGGGACAACTGCAATCTTCCGTTGGACCTCCTCACCTTTCAGATATCAATCCTCAAAATCATCAGTACTATGAATTCCAATGGCGTGTTCTAAATCTCTGTGCGGAATTCTATGGCGCTGCAGAAGAACTGGTGGTCGGTCACAATCAATATCTTTGTTTTCTTACTCTCTCCTTACCTGTCTGTGTAGAAAGCAACGCCTCCGCTGGTTGTTGCTCAGTGTTATCAAATGGGTCCAGGCGCCAAGGTGGATCCATTAACAATGTTATCGGAAGCAAAGCGTGTGTGCGATACACTCGTAAGTAAATGAAGTAGCATTTTCATGAGGGTTTTTTGTATTCTACTGATGAGTGCACTTTTTCAGCTAGCTAATCCATCCCAGCTAGTATCTCAGCCTCCGCCGCAGATGTACACTGGGGTCCATTTCTATCCTGCGAGTGCTATATCAATGCCTCCCTCCGTTCCTTCATCCATCAAGCCAAATACGACTCCTGTGATTACCAATCCTCAATCGTTTGTAGTCCCGCTTACAACACAACCGAGTGGATATCCTCATGCTCAGTATTCTGTCTATACGCCGGGACAATATCCCACTACACCATACTACCATCAGTACTATACAGGCACGTATTATCCCCCGCCTCAGCCCCAGCCCCATCCCCAGCCCATCCCCGTTGCGCAACCTCCACAAACGTCCACACCCGCCGTGTCATCGTCTCCTCCTGTATCAACAAACGTCGCTTCGGGTACAGTTGGAGCATGGTCTGATGAGGAAACCGAACGCTTGAAAAAGCTTGCGGAAGACTGTAGATCAGCTGGGGTTGCAGGTGAGATAGAATGGGACAGGGTTGTACATCAATGGGGTAATACGAGAACAAGGTAGACATCTTCAGAATAATATCCAATCTATTAGCATTCTTATCGATAGCTTTTAGACATCAGATTCTGATCAAGGCAACAAGTCTAGGGCTTAAGGAGAGCTCTGGTCGCGTACCGAAGCGACGGCGCGAAAATGAAAATGAAAAGGCTCAAAGTCCATCTGTGGCCGACACTCCTGCCACACAGACCACTACTACTACTGTCAACTCGGGAGCCTCAAACAATACTCCATCTCCTTCTCACAGTCAAGCAACATCAACGCCTGCTGCTTCACCTGCACTGAAACAGCAGCAAACGACGACTTCGAAGAATTTGACGAGCACGACACCATCGCAAGCACCCCAAAGTACGACTCCGACAGCAACTACAGCAACATTAGTGATGCCTTGGTCATTGTCGACGATACCAAAAAATACTCCATCTCCTGTCACTGGTGGATCTACAACTGCTGATCATCGTACGAACTATTATTGCCCGCGACCGGTCGATGATACACAGAGAACGGCGACACCGATAACGCATCATCCGTATATGTACCAACCGCCGTCCAATAATGGAGTAACGAGAAATGTGAGAGAGAATGGAAAGTAGCCATTGTTGGATGCGTCTATACCTGTATTCTATCTACTTTCCATGGGACTATGAGTTGATGACCTCTTGCTGTGACTTGTGCTGTTTGTTTTTATATCTGTTGTCGTTTCTGTCTTTCAGACCACTTGTAATATTTATATTGCTTGCTCTATCCTAATGGCTCAAGAGACCAAGAGAAGCCTGAGAACTAGGAGTTGTAACAGCTTTTGGGACGACAGAATGAAATAGCAAAATAAGTTTGGTGGGATTTGTGATCACATGTCTCCTTCTAATGTCTCCTTCATTACCTCAACAGCGGACTGCCCAAGATACAAAACCAGTTTCTTCTGCTTCCGCGCCGGTAACGCTAGCGTCGAGCTCTGTGAATCAAACCTCCTTTGTGTCAGTCACAAATTTGTCAGGTCGTCGAGCTGGTGTGCCCAGCTCACCACCACCTGTACAACAACAACGGACGCGAGCAAGAGATTTGTTGAGAAAGCATTATGGATTGGGGATGGGGGTTCCACCTTCTTCAGGAAACGCGATGAATCCAATGAATATGGGTGGGTTTTGTGTTCTCTCAGATCTGACAATTTTCTCTTTAATTTTATTCTGTTTGATACTTTAGATTCTAATGCATTTGATGCAAAGTCTTATTATGAACAACTCATCATGACATCCTCGCTTCCAACGCTCATTAAGCGAGAGAACGATTTAATCACGGGTACTTATCTCTCTTTTCTTTGAAACTTCGATGTGGAGGACAGAAAAAAGCACGAATTTAACTGATGAAAGGTGTATATATGTATACATCTATATACAGAAATCAGGGAATTAGACAGTGAACGACAGTCGTTGGTGTATAACCATCATCATGAACTCGTCGCTGCGAGTGATACTATTGCAGCTGTACGATGAACTTTTTTTTTTGTTCTATGCTAACGAGTTTCTTAATTAGATGAAAAGTCGAGCAGAGAGTCTGGATTCTGATCTCGATCTTCTTCGTGCTGCATTTTCAGAAATATCCCGCCTCGCAGCCGAGGTATCTACGGAGCCCACGGAAGAGGAAAAGAAAGATTGGCCCTCGACCGATACTTGCTGATTTGATTGGGTGCTCTACGCATGGTGCTTGAAAAGTATGTTGGAGAATATTTCTCGAAATTCTGGTTGATGGAAATGATTCTTTTTCCATTGTAGAATTTTTGTCATTGGACTGATGTGAGCAAAAAGATTATATGTAATGGATTGAGCTCTTTCAAAAGATCCCTGAGCAAGAGGTGAAGAGAGAAAAAGCCAAATAGCCTCAAAATTATCCTTTTGATTGTTGTGTACATATAGAAGGGTGTGACGAGGCATCATCCGATTTTTGTCTAAGGAAAGTAGATGTTGGGACGGATCTTTATAATAGTTTGGAGCACCGCACAACGGGCTGGCCTTGCCGGGGTTATGCCGAGGTAAAAGAGCAACAGACTCATGTATCTTGATGATTCGAATCTAGGTTTATGCTCAACAGACATAAAGGGCCCCATAGCTCCCGATCCTTGACGGAAATTTGAGGCGAGTATAACTGAAAATAACACCACTAGGGTCAGTCGCTTAAGCACCTCATAGACCAGGCAAATTAAATTATATTGTCCCAACCTTGCCGTAAGTTGACGAGAATCGAGCAAAGTAATACGGCAGATATTCAGATGTCAAGGGGAGAGTATATATTATTAGTCACTACCCCAATTTCCGCGTGGGTCGATGGTGTAGTTGGTTATCGCATCTGTTTAACCTGAGTTAATTCCCAGGTACACAGAAGGTCCTCAGTTCGAACCTGGGTCGGACCCACAGGGCAGATAAAAAAAATGTCAAGTCGCCGTTTGAATTGGGGTGTCAACTTAATTAAGCGCGCTATACACTTGACACTCCGCCAATATTCTCTTTTGATTAATAATTTGTAACATGGTGTACGTACAGTCTCTACTGACTGCGGAGGCTCACTGCCTCTGATAAATGTACAAATCATGTCACACGAAAGAGACAAATACAGATCAAAAAAGAAGTAGAGAAAAATAGGAGAAATGGGCTGGGTGAGTAGCAGGGGATAGCCAAGTGAGCATGGATGGAGTTCCATATGTCAGGGTTTATATTCAAGGAGAGGGGAGAGTGCGTTCTCGGCGTTTTTGACTGGTTCGGGGAGCTCTCTGAGTGGTGTGAAGGCAAATGCCGTGGGATTAAATGTAATGAGGTCACCTACGAGGAAAATAATAAACGAATAAAAAAATTAAAAGGGTAGAACGAAAAAATGGTAGAACGAAAAAATGAGCAACAGTCCTTTAGTGGAAAAAGGTTGGTGTCAGATGTGCGTGCAAATGTTGATGCTGCTATAGAGAAAAACAATCATGTTACCATCGTCGCATTCTTGCTAGAATTAGATACCTGTACTAGGGTAGATAATTGTGGTGTATTCACAGACAATGCTTTCCGTAAAAGCGGAGTTGACGTGAGGGGAGACCTTTAAGCTTTTGATCCTCCGTTTCAGCAGTAGATCCAGAGGCGTATGCTTGTCCTTACGTTTTCCAGGTTGACTCGGTCCATCTTTTGTTCCAGCACCCTTCCTGCAAAGCTTGCTCTTCAAGCATTTGCGCATATTTGTCATCAATCACAGAAAAAGTCTTTGCCTCTATCCCCGCCGCAACGCTCCATCTTCAGAAAAGCATGACCAGAACACAAATTATGCCGCACAGAACTCTATGACAATCACTCAGCGACATATTTAGAAAAGGATAGCAATTCACGAGATCACAAGGGTCACGCATTCCCTGATTAGGAAGTCTGACGCGTCCTCCGCGTACTATCATCAAGTTAGTCATTCTTGATTTCCACAACTCAAACGCACTGCACAAATCATGGTATGACATCTCGTCGTGGTTTTCTCTAATGTATTCCTAATCCTGATAACCACAGGGCAACGCACCATCTGGAATGCCCCCTGGTGACCTTCCAGGCGGGGACAAGGACAAAAAAGACCAACAACCCCAGAAGAAGAAGTGGGAACCTCCTCTCCCCACTCGTGTTGGCAAAAAGAAAAGGCGCGGTCCTTCAGCAGCTTCCAAACTTCCAGCTGTATACCCGACTACTCGATGTCGGCTCAAGCTACTCAAGTCAGAGCGTATCAAAGACTATCTGCTCATGGAGGAGGAATTCGTCCATAATCAGGAACGTCTGAAGCCAGAGACCACACGAGAAGAGAAAAATGAAGCAGACAGGTCCAAGGTTGATGATCTTCGAGGGAGTCCGATGGCTATCGGTACACTGGAGGAAATTATAGACGACGACCATGCCATTATCAGCACCGCGTCTGGACCTGAATTTTATGTATCCATCATGTCCTACGTTGACAAGGACCTGATTGAACCCGGTTGTCAAGTTTTGCTACATCACAAGACTCAGTCCATCGTAGGCGTGCTTCAGGATGATGCTGATCCTATGGTCAGTGTCATGAAACTCGACAAGGCACCCACGGAGAGCTATGCAGACATTGGTGGTCTAGAGCAACAAATCCAGGAAATCAAAGTGCGTCGTGACTCACGTTCCACTCCCCTTTTCCGTTGATGGATTGAGCCCAGTCCCCAAGGAATCTGTCGAACTACCACTCACCCATCCGGAACTCTACGAAGAAATGGGTATCAAACCTCCAAAGGGCGTGATTCTCTATGGCGTTCCCGGAACAGGAAAGACGCTCCTCGCAAAGGCCGTGGCTAATCAAACCTCTGCCACATTTTTGCGTATCGTCGGCTCAGAATTGATTCAGAAATATCTTGGCGATGGACCTAAACTCGTCCGTGAACTTTTCCGCGTCGCTGAGGAACACGCACCCAGCATCATTTTCATCGACGAGATTGATGCTATCGGTACCAAACGGTAAGTGAGATTCTAAGGAGTTTAGTGTGTTTTCTGAGAATGGTTTTTGTTCACACCTTTTTGTTTTTTTATTCAAGGTACGATTCGACATCCGGAGGTGAACGTGAAATCCAACGGACGATGCTGGAACTTTTGAATCAATTGGATGGTTTCGACACGAGAGGAGATGTCAAAGTCATCATGGCTACGAATAGAATCGAAACCCTCGACCCTGCTCTCATTCGACCAGGTCGTATCGATCGAAAAATCGAGTTTCCGTTGCCTGATGTTAAAACCAAACGACATATCTTTAGGTCTCTCTCTCTCTCCCTGTCTTTTTCTGGTTGAAAAGTTGAGGAGTCTGATGATTTTGTTGGAAAACAGGTTACATACTTCCCGCATGAGCTTGAGCGATGATGTGGACCTAGAAGAGTTTATTACCATGAAAGACGACCTGTCGGGTGCAGATATCAAGGCTGTTTGTACGGAGGCTGGTTTGCTTGCTCTTCGCGAACGAAGGATGCGTGTGACGAAACAAGACTTTACCACTGCTAGAGAGAAGGTATGCTTTGGATTTCTTATCTCTCCTCTTAGATTTCATACCTTGGTGTATAGGTGCTATACAGGAAAAACGAGGGCACACCAGAGGGCCTGTACTTGTAGACTAGTAGTGTCCTTTCAGTGTATTCTTTTTTTTTCATAATTCAGCATAGTACATCATTGTCTCTACCAAATCTTCCAAGTGGCCAGAAGTGTCATGTCTTACCCCACTGCCAAAGGCTTTGAATTGTATGATAAATCAACAGTCCAATTATGCCTTGGAGTGAGACTCATTCTCAGGACCCTTGCATTTGAGATTATAGATTCATCTAAATCTTCTGCATTCCATTCATATGATAGACCATGATAGACATCGAGTCGTCAATCACAAGCATTTTTTTATAAAAGAAAAGAGTGTTTCATTGTTTCGAGCAAGAGTAGAAGAAAAGATGTGTAACGAATACCCAAACCAACAGGTATACTCATATTATACTATACCGAAAAATGTTTTTTGAGAAGAAAAAAAGACAGATGAAGCGTTCTCTCAACTAGTGAAAGAAAAGAATCAAGGAAGAAGAACAAGTACAAGAGAACCGACCAGTGAACCTCTCACAACTTGAGAAAAAAATTCGGGGAACTCCCTACAAACGGAAAATGAAGGGAAAAAAAAGAAACAAAAATCACGTCGAATGAGCAAAATAGGATAATGATACAAACCTTCTTCGTCCAACATGAAAAATAGATCCATGGCAACAAGACACTTTGAAAGAGTAAAAAAGAAGAAGTAAAAAGAAAAAAAAAAAGTCCGGAAAGCTAAAAGAAATCAAATCAAATCAAATCAAATCCAGAAGAGCACGAATGATCAATATGTACGCAGAATCAAATGCTTTGGTCTTTGTGCGAGAAGGAAAAAAAAAAAAAAAAAAAAAAAAAAAAAACATCCAAAAAACATCAAATAAAAAATCGAAACAAAAAAAAAAAATAAAAACCAGAAGAGAAAGAATGATCTATATGTACCCAGAATCAAATGCTTTGGTCTTAGTGCGAGAGGGAAAAAAAAAAAAAAAAAAAAAAAAAAAAAAAG
>Ga0154005_100385_pt1 | contig 19404 bp, 27 predicted proteins | sample TSFL089MetaG_FD_104698 | JGI IMG/M metagenome (GOLD analysis project Ga0154005, IMG submission 104698) | Attine ant fungus gardens microbial communities from Florida, USA - TSFL089 MetaG | ecosystem: Host-associated > Fungi > Mycelium > Unclassified | place: USA: Florida, Lake Talquin State...
AATTGTGTACACTACTTATACATGTCCGATTGTTTGTCTTTATTTACTGATTCAATGTTATTACATAATTAAAAGAAAAGAAAAATAAATATTGACTTAGGGGAATTTGGCAGTTCATGACACCATTTTATAACACATTTGTTTGTGGGTAGAAGACTATCAATAGCTTCGTTTTGATTTCCAACATCTGATTCAACTCCTTCATTAGATTCACTGCAAACTGCGCTCCCCTGTCTGAAATAATGCTTTCAGGCAATCCATGTAATTTCCATACATGATCTCTAAACAGCCTTGTAAGACCTTTTGCTGATGTCTTTTCCATTGTTGGTATCAAGTGTACCATCTTCGTTAGTTGATTGCATACCACTAGTATTGCATCATATCCTTGAGCCAACAGCAGCTTGGTAATGAAGTCTGCTGTTATATGTGTCCAAGGTTTTTCAGGGGCTTTATTTGGCATTAGTTTCCCTGTAGGTGCTATGGTCCTGTTCTTGTTTTGTTGGCACGAATTGCATTCCTCCATATATCTCTTCACTTCTTTTGTCACTCCTGGCCACCAGAAGTTTTGTGTGACCAACTCTACTGTCTTCCATTGTTCTCCATGTTTGCCCACTGGTATATCATGATGTAACCAGGTTCTCAGCTTCTCATCCTTTGGCACATACACTTTTCCTTCTTTCAATATAAGTCCATTTTCCTCTCTCCATTCCTCATCTCTCAGCATTTTTACCCCTGCTTGCTTCATCTCTTCTACTACCTTGATAATATTGTTGTCTTTCACTTCTAACTCTCTTACTTTCTTTATCTACCCCTTCAATTAATACTTCCTCTACCTCCGCCTTTCTTAGCCATTCTACTTTTACTAACGTCCTGTCCTTATTGTCCTTTTCCATTCCCTTTCTCCAGTTTGGTCTCCTACTAAGTCCATTTACCTTTCCCATTTTACTTTCTGGGATGTGTTTTAGTATAAAGTCAAATCTTAATAGGAATAGTGTCCATCTCGCTTATCATTTATTCAACTTTTGATTTGTCATGAAGTACTCCAAGTTCTTGTGATCTGTCCAAATTTTGAACTTGTTTCTTGCCCTTTTAAGAAAGTGCCTCCACACTTCTAAACACCTGATTACTACCAACATCTCCTTATCATGAATTTTATAGTTTCTTTCTGTATTGTTCAACAATTTGGAAATGAAGGCCACTAGTCTCCATCTTTCATTTTTCCCTTTTACTGATAACACTTCTTCTATGGCATAATCTGATACATCCACCTTGACTCTTATTTTCTTATCTAGGTCTGGTGCTGCCAGTACTGGTTCTATTGTGAAAATCTCTTTTAGTTTGGTGAACACTTCTTCTTGCTTCTTTTCCCACTTCTACTTCTTGTTTTTTCTGACCAACTGATGTAATGGTTTGGCAATTTTGGCGAAGTCTTTAACAAATCGCCAGTAGTAATTTGCTAGTCTTAAAAATTTTTGTATATCCTTAACATACTGTGGCATTGGCCAGTTTGTGACTCCTTCTACCTTTTTCTTTTCTATTTGAAACCCATTTGGTTCTATTATCACCCCTAAGAATCCTATCTCTCTAACCTTCTATATGCACTTCTCTGGTTTTACATAGAGGTTGTTCTCCTCTAGTCATCTCAATACTTCCTCTACTATTCTGTCGTGCCCCTTCTCTGTTTCTGTCACTATTAACACATCATCAATGAAGGTTGTTATGTCCTCTTTGTTGATCATATCCCTGAAGAGGTTGTTCATCATAGCTTGAAAGGTAGTGGGTGAGTTCATGAGCCCAAAGTATATTACTGTTAGCTCAAACAATTTCAGGTACATTGTGAACACTGCTTTCCATTCATCTCTCTCTTTGATTTGGATGTTGTTATAGTCCCACCTTAAGTCCATCTTGGTGAATACCTTTTTGGTCCCCATACTATCTATTAGTTCTAATATTAGGGGTAAGGGATAACTGTTCTTGATTGTTTCTTTATTCATATAGCGATAGTCTTGTACCATCTTCCTCTTTCTGTTTTTTTAGGCATGAATAGTACTGGTGAGGTTTACAGAGACTTTGAAGGTCTGATGTAGCCCTTTTTTAGTTGGCTTTCCATGAACACTTGTACTTTCTCCTTTTCTGTTCTAGACAAAGAATAGATTTGTCCTTTTCTTAGTACAAAGTCTTCTTTAAGGTCAATGGCATAGTCCCAGGGTTTCTTGGTTGGCATCTGCTTGGACTCTACTTTTCCAAATACCTTCTTCTATTTGTGGAATTGTTGGGGTACTAGTTCTTCTACCTTTCTATGATCATCCATAATTTCTTCCCTTCTCTCTTTTTCTTTCATAGTCCATCTTAGGTCACTTTTATCTTCCTTTGTGGGCTGTCTTTTTCTTATTACTTTCTTCTTAGGTACTTGTCCACATAGGGGTGGACACCTGATCATCCTCACTTCTCCTGTTTCCCAATTTATCTCAGGGTTATGTACTGCAAGCCACAACATCCCCAAAATTACTTCTGTCTTTTCTAGCTTGCATACATCCATCCTGACTCGTTCTACATATTGTAGTGAACATTGATTGAGATAACCTAAGCTTATACTCTAAGTCAGAGTTGACAAAGAGAACTTGTTAGAGTCCTCGTTAATTAACCTAGTTACTTATATACAAATCTGTGTTTACTAGTATTTGTCTACTTGAATTATCTTGTAGACTCCTTTTGAGTCATAGTGTCCTGCGCACTTCATATTATTACATAATAAAATAAAATAAAATAAAATAAAATGTTCTGCTGCTGTGAATCCCTTAGTTTATCTGCTATTTTATTACACATGTCCTTTGTAATACATGTTGATCTCTACCTTATGGGTTATTGACTCTCCCCTATTATTGCTTCTATCTACATTTCTTACTTTTATTGGTCTTGTCAATTTCTCCAGCTTAAAGCCCTGTCTTTCTGCCAGTTCTTTGCTTATAAATATGCTTTCACTGATACCCTTTTGTAGGTATCCACTCTTTCTAGCCCAACATTGAGCCAGACTTCTCTTAATGGTTTAAGTATTTGTTTCACTTCTCTCTTAGTGTAATAATCAGAGTCTATTTTATTTCATCCATATAATACACTGTATTTATTATGGAAGACCGGCTGAGGGCTTACTAGTCTCTCTGATCTTTTGATGCCTCCTACATCCCTTCTCTAACCTCCCTTGGATTCCTGCAGTGTCAGGCCATGTGTCTGAACATCCCATAGTTGTAGCATCTCCAATCTCTTCCCCACCTTCCCCTTCTATCTACATCCATTGTGTTGGGGTCTCAAGCCCCTTGTTCCACTTCTTCTCTCTTCCTCAAATCTCCACCAAATCCTTTTCTTGGTGCTCTATGGAAACCCCTCTGTTGTCTGTTATTCTAGAAGGGCTTAGCCATCCACACCACTTCCTTTCCCCCCAACACCTTCTCTTCTGTCCTACTCTGCCTTAGATTTCTATCTAGCCTCACCAATCTCTTTCACCATTCCTTGATTGTTGTTGGAGGCAATTCAGCCTCCATCAATCTCCTTCTAATATTTCTATTCAGCCTCCTCTTGAACTCCTCTATGAGGGATCTCTCTTAGTAACCACTTCCTCTCAATATCTTTTTGAATATCTGGACATACTCATTACATGTCCATCCTCCCTGCTCCAACAACCTCAGCTCATCCATCTTCCTTGACTCTTCATCAAACTCTCTGAATTCCTCTCTTATCTTTGTAAACAATTCCTCTACTGTCTCTACCAGTGATAGTCCTTGCCTCCTTTCCTCCAATATGTTCTCCTTTCATACCTTTACTACTCCCCCCTGCACGTATGTTAATACCCATGATATCTTTTCCTCTTCTCCACTCTCCTTCATCCTCATGCTGATATATAGATGGCAGACATTGATCTTCATCGAACAATAGAGGTTTTGCTGCCTTCCTCTAAGTTTGCTCCCTAGATAGGAGCTATTCAATCGCCATCATATGTTGGGCAAGATATTGAAGAATTTGGTCCATTGTTAGACCAGCTTTTTCTTGTTGTGGTTGTTGTTGTTGTTGGGGCTGTTGACTCCGGGATGATTGTTGGTGGAACATGTTATCGTCCCAAGCATTTTTTTCACTTGTTATTTCCTTGTATAAGAAGTGGTTATCTTCTTCTAAGCTAATTTTTATACCTTCTGGGGATATTACAACCCTATGATAACTAGTGGTTACACCAGTCTGTTACCATCAGAGTTAACTGTACAGTTCCTTAGGTATTAATACTTCTAGCCTTACTATAGTCTTTAGTTTCATTGTCTTTAAGCAAAAAAGCCCTAGAAATTCCTACTCCTTCACTTACCATCATTTGAATCCAGGTTGTGTAGGGAAGAGGCTCAATCAACCAATGAACTCTCTTCTGTTAAATTGAGGCTTGATAGGAGAATATGTTTTCTCCCAGCTAGGCATCTACTTCCCTACTAACTACTGCTCTAGTAATAGGGTTAAACTATTGCCGCAAAAATGCAAAACCCTAAACTAGACAGTTCCTTAAGGGAAAACTGTCACTCTTCTGCATGTAAGAACTACAATGAGTTCTCAGCACAAGGTTGATAATGTAAAGAAAAATAAGTATGATAACGGACCTGCTCAATTCACAGGTCAGGTCTCAGATGTAGCACCTGAACTTGGTGCTGCACTTCTACCATTAGTCCCTAACTGACTAACAAGTTCCCTTTAGCCTAGGGCCCAGCTATGTTATAGTGATCATTGGTCACAATGACTAGTATATCAAGGGCGATGTGAGAGTAAGAGAAGAGTGTACAAGGTTCATGGCAAACAGTACGAAATATAAGGTATTAAGTTCTAATGTAATGACAAGGTAGTCGCGACAACTATCTTATTACACTCAATGTTATGAGAGAACAAAAAAAACTCAATAGAGTCTCTGTGTGAATTGCTCTATCTACTTATACACAATTTCTATTTGTCTATGTATATGCTTAAGTAATTTCCCATGATCCTTCCAGAATGTTCTATCATATGACCAGATCATGTGACTCTTATCTTATCAATCTTATCTCCCATGCTATTTTTAGAATCCTTTGTCTAGTCCATCTGAGAATAGATTCCATTCTTTCCATCTCTCTAGCTATACAATTTTAGGCCCTGGCAGATTTATGACAAAACAATCTTCCTAATTACTAAAAAAGATAGGTCAAATGAGTTAAGTTCATATCCAATTATGCAATAACCACTCTTTATTCTCCCTATCTATTTCCTACCAACTTTTTTTATCTCGTTGGCCAATCTTGTAACAGATCTTAAGTTTAGGCAGAGTAACCCTAACCTGGATTGTACTCCAAGTCAGAGTTTAACAAAGAGAACTTGTTAGAGTCCTTGCTGGATTATGTACACTACTTATATATGTCCAATTGTTTGTCCTTGTTTACTGATCTGATGTTATTACATAATTAAAGAAAAGAAAAATAAATATTGACTTAGAGGAATTTGACAGTTTATGACAAATCTTGAGCCTGTTCTAAAGTGCTCAAGAGATACTTCAGACATTGATCCAACTGCTTTCGAGCATGTCTTTGTTATTGATCTCACTCCTTTCTGTTTCCAACTCTTCTAATTCCTTTCCTAAGCTTTTCTCTAGTTTCTTCTCTATTTTTTATCTTTATTTCTTGGGTCCTTTTTTTTTCTATTCCTTTCCAATGACTCTTGGTGTATTTTTATCTTGTTTTTCTATATTTGGATTACTGATCAGGACTGATATGTAGCCTCTGATAGTATAGTGACTATTGGCTGAGATAGCTTATGATCATACTCTAAGTCAGAGTTAACAAAGAGAACCTATTAGAGTTTCTGCTACTTATTTTACACTACTTATACAATTTATTTATTTGTACACATTATCTTTCTCTTATGTTTCCCCATTGAGTCACTATTCCTGATTTGGTAATAAGTTCTTTTGCATTTAATAATTAAAAGAAAAGAAAAGAAATAAATAAATAAATATTGCTTTAGAGGAATTAGGCAATTCATGACAGATAGTGTTCCTATTATAAACTAAGGGTCAGCTACTAGGTAACATTATTATCAAGAGAAATGCTTCTAAGGTTGTGTTTGCTCTTAAGAGCACTTCCAGAGGGAAGTCTGCTTTATAGATATAATATGAAACCATCTAGAAAGCCTTATGAGATACTGATAGTGGTGATCACAGCCACTACTTTGCTACTCAGATATTGTTCACAAGTACATGACCAGACTTCTAGTGGTTATGTCTGAGGAGCTAATTCTCTCTCTTGAACTGTATATTATGATTATTATGTTTCAAATGTTATTTATATTGCCAAAATTGATTGTTCAGTATGACATCAACAAATATCATAAAGTTGGAATTGCTAAAAATCTATTTAGTAGTAAATATAAGTAGGATCTGAAGATACAAGGATCAAATCAAAAAGTAAAAAAAATAACTAGCCCTTTTAGTAATAATAGAAGGAGAAGAGGAATACAAAGTAGAAAAGGTAATGAATAAGTAGAAGAGATATAGAAAATAGGAATATTTGGTAAGATAGAAAGGATATATAGCCAAAAAATATTCATAAGAAAAGAAGAAAAACTTGAAAAATACAAAAGAAACAATTGAGGAATATGAGAAGAAGTATAGAAAAGAAAAAAGAAGAGCAGCTAAAGAAGAACAAGAAGAAATACCAGGAAGATTCATGACAAAAGTACTATATGAATAAAACAATAGAAAGTTTGATAGAGAATATTTAAAGAAGTTAGAACAAAATTAGAGAAAATAAGAAAAAGTAAAGTTTTTTTGGAGAAAGAACCTTAGAAGAGGAAGTAATGTCATAAACCAGTCTGGTCCTAAAATTATATGACTAAAAAAATAGAAAGAGTAGAAACTTTTCTCTAATAGTTTAGACAAAGTATGCTAAAAATATGAATGGAAGATAACACTAGATAAGATAAGGATCATATGATCAGGTCACATGATGAAAACTTTTAGAAAGATCATAGGAAATTACTTAAGTATATATAGACAAATAGCATTTGTATATAAATAGATAGAGCAATCCACAGAGGAACTTCATTAAGTTCTCTTTGTTTTCTCATAACATTGAGTAGGATCTAAGTTAGTCATTTTGACTAGCTTCTACTTCTTACAATACACAGATAGTTGGTAGTTTGATAATTAGTAGAATTGTGTTATAATATCAAATATCAATCTAATGTCCTAAAAACCAATCTAACTCAGTCTGATATCCACAGAACTAAATATATTGAAGTATACCTAGAAACCAATCTAACTAGATATATCAATAAACCATACAGAAAATATAATAACAAATTATTCACCTTAGTCTGATATCCACAGAACTGAGGGCAAATAACTATTCTCTCACAAAAAAGTTATGCTTAGTAATCATAACAAAAATAAAAGCATGTGCAAAATGACAAAGGCAAAGAATTGGAAACAAATAGAGATAAACAAAAGAATGAGGCTCAAGATGTACTCACAATAGATAAAAAAGAGCATAGTGACCTGACTTTCCAACACCACTCATATTATACACAAACAGTTGGTGAAAGAGAGTGTAGTAACCTGACTCTCTAACACTGTTCACATTATATACAAACAGTTGGTAGAAGGAAGTCTCCAACACTAACTGCCATTACATACAAACAGTTGGTGAAAGGAAACATAGCAACCCAACAGCAACATTTACTTAATACCATTCAGAATTAGTAGAGGGATCAAGTTGGGCTGAAGGCCCAAAATGAAAACCTCATCAAAGATGGTAATGGTCCAGAATCAAAGGATATGACACATTTCAAACAAACTTCAATGCTCCTCCACTGATTCTCCTGCTTGTGTCTTTGTGTTAGTTTTGGCTAGTTCAGCTAATGCAGATGATTTGTCTTCCTCTGGTGAAAGTGTCGATTTCAGTTTTCTAGACACTCCAAACAGAGCACTCTTTCCCTGTTCGCTCAATTTTGGATTAGCAATCAGATATAGAAACATTGAAATTTACCTTTTCCACTCCTTTGTGAAAGGCCGGCGAGAGAGATTCGTGGAGATCAGAGATACGAGATGCATGTTCACGAAAGCCAGGAATCTGTTCAAAGATAGGTCCAATTCGATCTTGACCTAGTGCGGAGACCTCGACTTCACCCAACCTATTGCGCAGGATCGCCATAACATCCCATGCAGTCCCCTTTGCATCTCCTCCTCGTGTCTTCACAGCTGTTTGCACTTCACTATATGCGGATTTCAGAATAGAAACAACCTCGTCCTTATGAGTATCGACAGCCCGGTCAATTTCGTTGAATGCAACATCAACCAGAATACCCGCGCCAGGCAATGGAGCAACATAGGTTTTGGCTAACAACCGAAGGGCTGCGAGTATTTGTGCTTGAGTTTCGGGTTGGGCATCTACTTCGGCTTCTACTGGAGACGCTCGATGAGCCTGATATTGTTTGAAAAAGTTGATAGGATGCCGGGCAGCATCAACGACAGTTTTCATACCCGACCAGTGGTAAAAAGCATATCCTTATATATGTAGCAGCTTGAGGGCTTTCCTTAATACCCAGAAAGTCTACATACCGCCAATGAGTGTTGCTGTTGCACCTCCGAAAAAGCCTGATATCATTAGTAGCCTGAGAGGTTGCCTTCCCGAGGGACCATTCAAGTTGGATGTCATGAGACCTCGATAATGGAGCCATTGAACCCGTCGAAGAGAACAAGAGCAGACAGGACGGAAGAGATTGGAACGGAAAGTAAGAGACATGACTGAATTCAACTTGATCAGTGGACTTGTTGATGTTTGTGAACTGCTAACCCTTACAGGACAAATTACTCGATATAGATGAGATGAATAGTAGAAAATAGCTGCACAAATACTATCTATTCAGCAGGAACCTCAATTTCACCAGAATTAATCGCATCGATAATATCATGAGGGGGTTTGCCATCCACTGTGCAACCAACACTCTGAGCAGTACCCAAGATCTCCTTCGTAGTTCCTGATAAATCTTTTGCTAGTGATTTTGACTTCATTGTTCGTGCAATGTCAAATATTTCGTCAAGAGGGATATTGCCGCTGTGTTTGATGTTCTTTTCCTTCTTTCGGTCACGAGGAGGCTCTACAATGAATTCCAAAAATCAGCATCAAAAAGTGTAGAACAATAAGTATAACGGACCTTTGAGGGCACGGATAACAAGTGATGACGCTGAAGGAACGACAGCAACGGTAGCTTGACGGTTCTGAACTGTAAGTTGAACGGTAACGCGTAGACCCTTCCATTGCGATGTCGCTTTTGCGATATCTTCACCAACCTTCTTCGGTGACTAAATTGATAATCCACATCGCAGTCAGTATCATCCCACATAACAATGATACAACATGGTACATACAAGACCCAGAGGACCAATTTTAGGTGCAAGGGCAGACGAAGCACCGACTTCACCACCTGTCGCACGAAGATAGATAATCTTCACCTCATTGGGGTCCTAGGGCAGATGATCAACAGATGATCACAGACGTTTACTGAACCACTGCTGACTGACGAATTTTGGGGCCATAAGTAAAACAGAAGTTGGCGAGCTGTATTGCTTTCACGGTGATCAACGGACACCAATGGAGGGATCGCGAGAATTAGGTTCAAAGTCCGTTGATGAACTATACAGATTTCCGAATCATAGAGGGCAAGGAAATTGTATTTGTCCATATTGAATTAAAGCCCCTGATCATAAGAAACAAACACCCTTGATTGTAACCACAAAGTGAATCGCGAGCCAAGACGGCTACAGCCTGCAATGGGTTCATGGAATCCTCGAGCTCAAAACGGGTCGAACTATCGACCTCATTTGAGCAAGTGCCCATCGACCATCTTGTTGAACTCATAGGTAGATCTCGTTGCAACCTCATCCCACAATTTTTTCGCTTCATCTTCTGTATAGCCGACATGCTGCAACGTCTGATGAATCATAATGACAAAATACCCCTCTCTCCGTAAGTCGACTCTTTTTCTTGTCACTTCTGACGCCCAAACTCTGGCATGTCCTCCTTAGAGAAAACCTGACAAGATTCCACACACGTTCCATACCTAGCATATCAGTATTAGATTATCTGAAGCGCATCGTTCGTTTTACTAATGTGGAGGTATGTGTATATGTGTCCCTGCACCTGCTGTAAATTTTTAAGCATCATTATCACCATCATCATTTCATCACAGAAAGCCTGCCTTCTCCTCACATTACATTACATCGATCAGATTAGCGCCCGCCAACCCACTTTTATCTTCACATCTCTCACTTGCCATCGGTTTATCATATCTGCTATCACAGCCTCTAGCAAGGGTCTTTGTGATGCCTTTTGCACGAACCAACTTTACGCCAAGGTTGGAGGTATTAGCGTCATAGAACTCAATACCCTCGAAAGAGAATTCTTATCAGTCATTGATTGGCGACTCATGGTCAGTCATCACCAATCTCATATCTCCACCGCTTTTCAAACTTTCCCAATTTCCACAAATCGGACTTGCACCTTCATCTCCTCCGTGTTCTTTCTGCCATCATTGATTCTTCTTCCAAACTTGGTCTAACCTTGAAGTCATTTTTGCTTCTTTCTTCTCAGTCTACTCGTGAAGTTTTGAACGAGTACTACATCAATCTCGTCAGAACACATAGTTCAGGACGCTATGTCCTGGTACGAGTCACTGCTTCTCCGATTGGTTCTGAAAGCGACATCGACATTGACAGCGGCCAATCCCGAGATCCTTCACCCGAAGTTCCTATCACTCGATCCACCGAACCATCTGCCATTTTGCTTGATCCAGGTTCTCATCTCAGTGTCCCTCGCGCGACTCTAGAACAAAATATAGCTTTCGCGGCACTTCAGCAATCTCGACAAAGGCATCATCAAGACCCAAGTTGACACTGCCAAAAGAGCCTTTACTTTTTTCCCGGGTCAAACAACCTGAAACAAATTCTAGGTAAGCATTTCTACTACAAACAGTATTGGTTGCATCAACATTTACTTCTGTACAGCTACTTGGACCAGGGTAATTAATATGATACGAATATTTATCTGTATATGACTAAAGCACAAAAAGCTAAAGGATTGTGTGACATTATCTGATTGAGTGACAAACTGCTTGCATACAAGTCCATCAGAAGACCAAAAGAAAACACCTAAAAACGTTCCAGATAAGAAAAAGACAACGACCAAATGCTTTATCATAAAGAGTGGTGGTGGTGGTGCGGCAGCGACGGGAAAATTTTGACCAAAAGGGCAAGGAAAAAGTGGAAAGAACTATTTCATGTGCTCTAGAGCACACGTTGACAGAAAAATCGGGGATAACATCTCCAGACACACAGGATGACTGTCATTGGAGGAGACTAGGCGATGAGGAAGAGCGCTGTTGACACATCAAGGACGACGCAAGGCGGACAACATTTTGGCCAAGGCATTGATTTGACCTCTCTGCACCTTTTTGACACTTTCACTTCCTTCTTCTCTCCCATTTCCCGGAAGATCTGTCGTACTCGTCGAGGCGTCGCGACGCAGATTCTCAAGCCCGCGAGAGATACCAGCATCACGACCCGGACGCTCGTTAATGGTGTCGAGTTTGCGATCCTTCCTCGTCCTTGGCTTACGTGGAGGCGGAGAACCAAAAATATCGCCAGCCGGGTTATTCGGATATTGAGCACGAGGCAGCTGCGCTAGTTCCCACGGAACACCAGACATGACTGCAGTAAGCATCAGTCAACACTATACAATGAGTCGACCGACAACACTCACCCTTCACATTCTTCGACAATGCAGGATAATTGGAATAAGTTGAGGAAGCCGAAGATTGCAGACCTTTACCGCCCGTGCGCCATGAAGTGGATGACACGCTGGTAGCTGTAGTAGATATGCTTCTATTGCTGGAATTACTATAACGAGTGAAAGCCGAAGTTGAAGTGCCTGCACTGGAAGATGTGCTCGTGGAATTGCGCCAATTTCCAGAGGCAATGGAACAACAGGTACTCGAAGCTAATGGTCGCCCAGAGCGACCACTGCGAGTACTATTAGGAGATGCACCACGTTCAGGGCGTTTTTCGCCAAATGACCAGGCGTCCGATTTGTGAGGACTTCCAGACGAAGGAGCGCGAATGTTAGCCGAAGACTTGGAGGATTTCATGGAAGGTGTCGGGGAACCTCGTCCACAACGACCCCTTGCCCAAGTGGACAGATGATCACCGGCAAGCACAGGAAGAGAAGGGGCGACAGATACTGTCGGAGCATTGAGACTCATGATCAGACCGGTGACATTGCTGGCAGTAGTTGACATGGTTTGTGACTGAGTAGACCCTACGTCTGGTAGTACTTCCTCCACGGGAGAAGCAACGGTGGAGGTTGAAACGCTCACATTTTGCTTGCCGAAAGAGAGTTTCCATATCGAGGACTTCTTGACGGGGACAGGTACAGTGGATGATGTAGGGACAGAAGACGTGGAAACCGGGGTATTCTTGCTACCAGTACATAGATGCTTCGGCATACCGAACATTAGGACAGGTTCATAACTAGCACGGACACGGGCTGATGAAGGAGTGGAGGCTTTGGTTGAGGCCGATTTGGTGGAAGAGACCCGCGACGCATTGCTGATTTCCCTTGCCAATTCTTGAGAAGCAATGGTAAGAGTAGCCAGTGTTTCATCCATCGTAGTGGTCGGAGTCCCAGAAGCAGTGGCGGCGGCAGCAGCAGTAGCAGCTTTTCCTTTGCGCAGACCACGTTTCCTCCGCTTTGTCGAAGCTGACTTGATCGAAACCGGATCATTATCACCATGTTCTTGCTCAATTTCTTTTTCTTCCAAAATGGGTTGGGACACCGACTCGAGCACTGGTACTGGCACAGCTTCTTGCGACTGTTCCTCATCCTCTTCGTGATCGTAGACTGTAGAGAGTTGGGAGGCTTCTTCCCTTTCATAGGCAGGGCCAAGAGAAGGAGCCCGAGACAAAGATCGGGCAACCAGCGCGGGAGTACGAGAGACTCTAGTGCTGTTGGAAGGGTTGCGAGAAGTGGGGCGATGGGAGAGCGGAGTCGAAGGTGCGATGGGATGGCCGGTGGAGCTATTAGAAACGGTTCTATGCATGCCATGGTTACCACCGAGCAACGCAGGGAGATTCTTTATCCACGTTCCAAACTCGCTTGCTGTGACACGAGGAGAATCATCACCAGGATCGTCCAAGATACAAAAGACACGGTTTGCCAAGAAATCAGCAACAGGACGAGTCATGCCAGTAAACCTATACATGAAGAAGTTGACAGGATCACGCTGGTAGAGGTCAAAAGAAGAACAGGCTCCATGGGAAGTATCAGTCCAGGGGTTGAAATGATAGAGCCTGCCAGAGTCAAAAAAAGTGATCGGCTGAGACGGGACAACTCACATGTTAATAAGGACGATGCCGAGGGACCAGACATCAGCAGCACGAGGGCGGTAAGTAGGTGCCACGTTGTTCCTGCATTCTGGGGAAATCATAAGCGTTGCGGGGATGATAGAGCGTGCATTATGACTGACCGTAGCTCATGTAAGGGGCGCTGCCACAATCCATATCGGATGATTCGACATCCGTCGTTGATAGACCGAAATCAGTCAACTTGACAATAACCTTGCGTTCCTGACGGCCATTGAGAAGAGGAATGACTGCATCAGTAACGATGAAGTTTTCAGGCTTGATGTCGCGGTGAAAGACGCGTTGGGCGTGACAAGAAGCGACAGCGTCACACATCTGAGAGAACATGGATGCGATCAAGCGCAGCCGGGTACGAGACAAAAGCTGGGATGGATGAAGATTAGAGAGCAAACTGGGAGTGGGGGGAGTACGGGAGACAGGGCTGGTGGGAGTGAAGTTGAGTTCATCGTGGTCGCGGGCTTGTTCCAAAAAGTAGAACAGATCTTCACCGGGAACAAACTCTAGGAGGAGGAGGAGGAAAGAGGAGGTCTCGAGAGTCCTATGGAGGGTGACAATGTTGGGGTGTGAGTGGAGTGACTGATGAATAGTAACCTGGGAAATGTATGAGCGCTGGCAGGGGAGAGGGAAAAAGAGGGAAAAGGTGCACCTCGGTCAACTGAGCATCGAGAGCCTCAGTGTCTAGATTAGCCTTGGATAGACATTTGATGGCATACTTGCGACCATAAACAGTCTGAGGGGGACAAGAGGGATGGCCGTCCAAGTCAAAGGGGCCGACGTCGATGTGGCCATCCTCAGAGGGAGCAGGACGAGAAAGGACCTCCTTGACGAGATAGACGACGGCATAGCTGCCAGAGCCGAGTCTCCTGATGACCTCGAGCTGGGGAGCGGGGTCTGTTGGCTGGGGGTCGTGGTTTGCGACACGGTGGGAACTGATGGAGAGAAGGCGGATGGGTTCTCCCTGGAGCGAACAGCCCTCGCCGACGGCGTCGCCCGGAGCGAGAACATCCTCTATGGCGTCGGCGGGGGGGCCAAGGGCAGAGGCATGGGGGCGGGAGGATATGTACGGACTACGTGGAGGAATGAGGGAATGGCGGCGAACGTCGAGGGGATGCTGGAGCATGTCTAGGCGACACGGGGACACATGCAGCGTGGGCACGGCGTTCGGGACGCCTGGACAGAGGCTGTCCGCATCACACCTCCTCCCCGCTCTATATATACCCGCACGGACCACCCGCCAGTCCCTTATTTGGACCATGTGCTCCAGAAGTCCATCCACGCGTTCCCCTGCCAATAATACTTCGGTTCTATTATGTAATGCCTATCTCAGATCCTCCCTTCCCACGCTTCCACTGCCCGAGTCCGCCCCGCCTCTCCGCCCCGCCCCGCACCCGCCAACCACCGACTCCACGTGACCCCCGCCTCCTCCCCTCCCTCCGCTCCCCGCCACGCCCAGTAGACCACCTTCAGCACCTCGTACTTGCCCTCCCCCAGCCCACTGCCAGCAACCGCCTCGAACAGCGCCTCCCACACCCGGCTGCTCACCAGGTACCGCCGCCCAATCTGCCGCACCTCCTGTAACCACGCCTGGGCCGTATCTGATGTCCCTTCTTCCTCCATCGCCTCATGCACCATCGTGATATAACGTAGCAACAGTTGCTCATGAACTCCACGTAACGACATACTTTCTTTTAGCAATATCTATCACATCGACGTCAGTATGTCTGTTTTTGTTTTTGTTTTTTTACCTCGTGCATCTTCCTTTGGTCCTTCACCAGCTGCGCCTGCTCGTCCCCGAGTCCCCACATCCAGACACGCAGTACATCCTCTTCTTCCCCTTTCACCTTTTCACGCGCCAACTGCCATATCTCTTCCACCCTGGATTGCCCCTCTCGATCATCCATCCATAGTGCTTTTTCCGCTTCTAATCGCGCAAGCCACACCTCGCTTGACTCTGGCGCCTTAGCACTGTACCTCTCTCCAAAGCGAACAATCTGCCCACGCACACTCGGATCATGATGTCCATCCATCGTCAAAACCCTGATATGGGTCGAAAATAAGGATACTGATGTCGGCGCTTGTTTTATCACCCCTTTGAGGGACGCAATAAGATACTGCTTCTACGCACTGCTTTGACAATGTTGTGTTTCAATAAAAAGAGCCTGTACACACCATGTGCTGATCGATAGACTGCTGGCACCATTCCTCAACAAACGCAGCATAAACCTCGAAGATAGCCTCTCCACCGTGAGTCTTGACCTCCTTCAATAATTCCTCGTGAGCACAATGAATCGCATCCACGAGAGCCACGCCTCTCAGGCCAGGTGTGAGGTGGCGGTCAACCAACAGCCGCATTCCTTCAGCCTTCCCTCCAAGATGTGTCCGAACCAAGTCATATAGGTGCTCCAGCAGCGATGTCTGAAGTTGAGCAGGAGATGGATGCTCGGTAATCACAGCCTTTAGCTGTACAAATAGCCCAATCTGGGGAAGAGCTGCCGAAATTGAATTTGGTTTCGAATGCAAAACAATAAAATCAACACCAAACCTTTAGCCGCATTTGCCATGACAGATTTGACAATGGCCCCTTGCATGATCTGTTGACGAGCAACGGCTCCCTCATCTTCTTCCAGCTTAGCACTTTCGTTGTTATGTTCAACCTCCATACTCTTCAGCCTACTGCCGTCCTCTCCGAGCACCTCCATACCGATATGCTCACTCGGGTCCATGATTTCCTTGCTCTTTCCTTTTACTGCTTGGTCATTCCCCATCAAAGAAATTCCTAGCACATCCCATCTTCGTCTTAGACTCTCTATAAACCCAAGCTCCATGCGTACGTACTCGCGCCACATGTCACTATTTTCCGGGTTCATTCTTATGCCCCGCTGAAGCAGTGTTCGTGCGGCCGAGGGTGACAATAGGTCCAACTCATGAGATGCCGCGATAATATAAAGCGCCGGTTTATTGGGATGGAGTTGTAGAGCTCTACAATGATATTAAGTTTTTCGGAAAACTAGGAAATGCGTTTGCCTACCGTGCGGTGATTCTTCCTAGTAACACCCGCGCACCTTCATGTTTTGCAAGCTGAATGTATTGAATCCACAAACCAACATCAGACTTGAATCGTTTAAGGGCTCTTTCAAAGATATGAAATTGTCGCCGAACAAGAGCATAGTCAGAAACGGTAGGCGGTCCCGGTGGAAGATCTAATCCCACTAAGCTCTCTGGCGGTCAAACGATAGACGGGAGATTAACAGACCCAACCGAGTAATGCGTTTCCGCCGCAGTTGTTCAAGATTCATCTCGTAAGTGATGTACCGAAGGAAATCTGCTTTTTTGGCAGCGCGCCGAACGAGGGTAGTTTCGAAAATAGTACGCTTTTTCATGATTTGTTTTGTCTCAATCTATACAAGATGCTGTGTGTCTCGAGTTCCGCGAATGTATTGCAACATCAAGCGTGGGCTTACTTTTGTAAATATGTTTTTATCAACGAGATCCTTGAGCTCAAGGATCATCTGCAGAAAAGAGTCAGCATCACACGTAAATTTTTCACCTGGAGAGTCCCCGAGACACACCTGCTCCTGCTGAAACTGAACACGTTCCATGATGGTTACGAAAGCTCACAGGTATGAAAGGTAGTAGCAGACAGGCAAGCCGAAAAAAATTTTGACGGCAACACAACCCAACAACTTTTCCATCAAAAGTCACGGGTCAGCTTTACTACCTCCCCTGTCATGCCTCCCAAAGGAAACAAAACTGGTTCTTCTGCACTGCTTCGATCCCACTCTCGCTCATCTTCTGCTGCAAGAACAAATGCCAACCTTCAATTCACCCAGAAAGACAATGTTGGTGCCAAGGGACCCGACAAGGGGAAGCGAAATCCGTACGAGGTAGGCTGTCATGCCTAAGACCTCTCGCACTTTTGTCCGAGACATGGGATCTGGCCTCCTAACTAAGTACCATCTCTTATCTAGGGTGGAAGGCCAGGCTTCACGAGAGCTGCTAGTAGTCAACGTGTGCCACTGAAAAGAACCGGATCTTCGACCAGCGCCGCTCACCAAGCGAGAGGAAACGGAAAAACAAATACAAACGCAGCAAAGGCTAATCTTGCACTGACTAAAGCTGCAGATGGTGAGGATGACGACGACGATCAATGGATTTCTAGTAGTGGTGCACAGACTCCTAACCATGACGATTCCGAGTCAGACACCGCTTCTGAAGGATCTGGTTTACCCCAAGAGCTGGTCCAGCAATTGGAACGCACCCAATTGGAACAACAGCCGGTACAGGAGCTTACAGTTGCACAAGCTCAGACACCGCTGTCACGCGTAGAGACTGCTCGTCAATCAGACTTTCAGGCTACAACCCAAGATGTTGCTTCCGTTACACCTAGTTATGTCAATGATACTCCAAACTCGGCTCCTTCGGTACCTACACAGACACCTTCTCCTACCGATGACTCTGAACTTCATATGGATTCAGTGATTCGGAACTCGCACGATTCTCAGTTACAACCATTTGCGGCTGATTGCATCCCTACCCCTAGCATTACAGGTGGTCAACAGCGACATACGAAAAAATCCAACCATTCTCACTCAGAGTCCTACCCAAACCACGTCAAACGACAATCCATCACGCGACCACCTTCCGCACATTCAGTGGCTGGTCGGCCGGATAGTGCACCTGTGCGCCCTCACCCACTGATTAGGGGACACTCACATGGATATCTCAATCTCGTGCCCAAACCCACACCTTTAGCACCCCTGACAATCATCACTGACCAACCTACAAGGGCACCGAACGGTCAAATGTCCGGTTCTCCAGCGAGTGTCAAATCAACAGGGACTTCACCCGAAGATTATACAGTATTTCCTTTACAGCGACGAACGTCTATTTCTTCAGCGAGATCAGTAGCCACTCTTCCGGCACATAGTTCAGTCCAACCGTCTCATAAACCATATGATCGTGCACGCACTTTCTCCATGACAACGACATCCTCTGCTCTCAAATCCCTTGTTCATCTACCCAGTGTCACACGACCTCCTTCGCCTCAACTGATTTCATTTTTCCCTCCTGTCAATCCACATATCAATATTGAGGCGATTCATCCTTTACTTCCTGGACCTTATCTCCATAACCATTTGACTGTTTTGGCGCGGAGAGCACCTCTCAGGGAGTCTTATAATCGCGTCATACAAGCCAAGATGGGCGGTAGTCGATGACTTCATTAAATCCGATTTTTCCTTCTTCGGGTTATGATATGTAATACGTCTGTTAAGGAAGAAATTAAACCAGTGTCTGCCAGAGTAACTATATTTGTACACCTTGTTAATGCCATTTTTGGACATGTCATGCTTTCCGACATATTGTGACTTGATGGATGTGACATATCATCACAACCCACAATCACGTTGTGTGTGCTTCCCTTCCTCATTGAGTTTCTGCATTCCAAGGATATTCTGTTTCCCGACTCCACTTCCACACAACCACCCGTACTAAAAGGAAACCCAAGAGGGGAGAAAGAAAGGACAAAAAATGTGGCTCTCCGATACGCAAAGTCAGTTGATTATGTTTTGAATTCTCTTGAAAACATAACCACTGATCAAACACGTTTTATTTATTTCAGAAATAGGTGTGGCGCTCACTACATTTGGTGGACTTTTTATGTTGCTTGGAGTTATGCTGTTCTTCGATGGAGCACTCCTGGCCCTTGGAAATGTTGGTGTTGTCCCTTTTTTTTTCTTCTTTTACTTCGTTTTCTCCGTATCATCTCCTTACCCGTTCCTTTCGACTCGAGAAACACACACATTCAACACAATTCAAACGTCTCTTTCTCTGCTTTCCTCTCTTTTACCTTGTCCCTCCCTCCTCCTCTCTCTCCCTCCGCTCCTCTCTCCAGAAAAAAAAAGCAGAAAAAGAAACAAAACAACATCAACTGATCA
>Ga0154005_100389_pt1 | contig 19269 bp, 22 predicted proteins | sample TSFL089MetaG_FD_104698 | JGI IMG/M metagenome (GOLD analysis project Ga0154005, IMG submission 104698) | Attine ant fungus gardens microbial communities from Florida, USA - TSFL089 MetaG | ecosystem: Host-associated > Fungi > Mycelium > Unclassified | place: USA: Florida, Lake Talquin State...
AAGGGTTTTCAGTGATGGAATACCCGGCCGGATTTCTCACATGAAAACGTCAACTCGTTTATTGTATGTGTTTTACCGCGATGGAACGTTGTTATTCATACCGTGAGTTGAAAACTAGATATTATCGATCTTACTGATGGCATATCTATTCAGTCTCTTGGGTAAGTCTAGACCATAAAACTGGTGGGCAAGAATTCATCCTTTTAAAAGTCCTCTCATGCCTGCAAGGCATTTTTTTCCTACATTTTTCTGGTCCTTTTTTGGCTATCCTGGGCTAGTATGCTGCTATCATTGCTAGTTTTCCCTTTGCTGACCCTAATTATTAGCACCGAATACTTCCTTTATCCCTTCATTGTAAGTAAAGGTGCTCTCTATATCTATATTATCACTACTGATCCATGTGTTGCTCAGGTGTCACGGTTGATACTCAATTTACTCGAAGCAAATTGTCCTTTGGATGAAAGTATAGATTCCATGACAATTGAATCCCTCAGGTTCCATCATACAGAGTCCGATAGGGACACTATGGCAGATATTTCGCGAGGTGATAGAGGGACCACCTCCCTGGGTGAAGAAATACATGAAGAGGCAAGATGATGGATGGAATGTTCGGTGTTGTTCATCCAAGTAGATAGTGTTGGATATAGTGTGTACTAACCATTGTTTTGTTTGTTCATCTTCCACCACATTAGCGAGTTATGATCAACGGATGGGACGGTTGATAACAACAAAACGGGGAGATCATACGAGGTGCACAACGTGGTCCTAGATGACACTGACTCGAGAAATCTGCTTGAGTCAATGGTAAAATGAGACAATGAACTAGTTATATTCACGTGGTTGAGAATACAGCAAGGATGGAAATCTACACAATTGACAATTCGTGGGTATTGTGTCTCATACATCATGGCCTTTGTGGAGCAGCAGTCATGGATAGAAAAATCATTGATAGGGATCAAACAAGATACGAAAGCCCGTTACAAACGTCAACTCTTGAAAGATCATGATAACATTTGGAGTTGTTTAAACTTTACAAGCAGGAGAGTTCGAGTTACAAGATATTCTTTGATCCCAATTTTGGTCCTGTGCAGAATCATCTGTTCTTCACCTTCACCACCAAAGAGCTTTCTTGCAAACTGTTTTTCAGCAAGTCATCCATGGGATATGAGTTCGCGAAATGCATTTCCATAGCCAATACAAGTGAACACGACTGGAAAGCCAAATGAATACTTGTAGATGGTTTATTCTGCTCGAGTAATGCTCTCACTGATTCGAAAATACCAGGCTCCGTGCTCTTCAGCAAAATCAAACGCTACTATTATATACCAACGACTCGGTTCCTCCCCAACATAATACAGACTCTGAGCCAAAAGCATAGGAAATCAGGGGGTGGTTACTATCTGACCAAACATAGACTCGGTACAGGTGCGATAGCGCTGTATTCCTCCAGTCACCTCTCCCCCATGAGATACCTCTTCCCAGTCCTACGAGTTGCCCCAGGTTCGATCATCGGTACCTTGGGTGGGTTTTGCTGTCGGTGCATCGTGGTTCTATGGTCAGTGGGAGTTGAGGGTTGATAGTTAGAAGTTGGTGCTAAAGGTAGTTGTGTCATAGGTAGAAAGTAACTGGATGTTGTTGGTGGTGGAACAACACATTTTGGGGCTGAGATAATTGGTAGGGTGGGCAGCGGGTGGGGTGCTAGTAGGCAAGTTAACAGTTTTTGTGATACAGCGCTCGGTGTCAAGCTAGTCTGGTCGATCGGCGGTTGCAACGAGGCGAGGTCGACTTGATGAAGGGAATTCGAGGCTCTTTGTGCGGTACTTACCACAGAGCCGTGGGAAAAACTAAGCCACATGATGGTTCGAGCTCAAGGAGCGCCTGGTTGATTTTGTTCATCCTACCGCAGTGCGGCACCCTCCGACAGTGACTCCTTGGCCGTGAGGAGGATGTGCGTGAATGGGGCCTCGCACTCTTCAAACGTAGGACATTGAGACAGAAGAAATTATCAGTACACGTCAGTTAGCATCCTTTGCCAGACAGAAAACGAGGTTGTTGGAAGGGCCCTGGGCCCCAGTAGCCCGTGGATAGTCTATTGCTACATCATCACGATCTGGGTTCCGACTTTGCTCATGCGGCAATGTAATGGGTTATGATGCCGTTGTTATTGTTATCTGTAATCCTATCCTCTCGCTTTGGATCTTCGCAGTCCAGAGTAGCAATGTTCAAGGTGAGAGAAGATGGGCCTTCTCGGTCTTGTCCTCACTCTAGTGGCAGGCGTCGATTTCTTGACTTTTGGCTTTACTAAGGCTGTGTGTGGGTAACCCTTAAAGGACCACAATAGCATATAGTATGTTCAATCCCTCATCTAATGTCAACTGGAAACACTCAAACATGTGTGCGTCTTCTCACCTCCGGACTCGCCCGGCATCAAGTTTTCGAGAAGCACAGGTTGCTTACCTGGTAGTGCTTTTGCTGATCTGCCCCTTCTCTCTCATGAACGTCATTCCTCAGCTTCCTCCAGAATATGGGCCCTTCAATTTCTCCCTCGCTCACTCGATATTTTTGCTCACCGCCTGTTCTGAATCGTTGAGGGTCTTTGCACTGTCCTTTGACTCTTCAACGTCGACGGATTACCCAAACAGCCATAAGTTTATTCTGGTCATTGCTGATTATATGGCTAAGGGTGCCTGAAATACATTGACGACTCCTGAAATCTATTTGTTCATGATGACTGACTTTGTTGTCACTCCTCAAGGCAGTCTTATGTCGCCACCACCAGTGTCACAGTATATCCAACGTTGATGCCGTTTTTGCGATTATGATGACGCTACCGTTGAATGCTCAAAGCAACAACACGAGTTCGTTCTCCCTGTCGCTAAATGTGGCAATCCTCTCGATGCCGATGACACAATACAGGACAATCGTGGCAAGCGCGATCGCGAAATCATGTCGAGGGCATTCTTGCAAAAGGTGATGTTCGATAAGGAGGATGACGACCTTCGAGTATGGGACTCTCCAACTCAATTTGGAGGGTAACTGGTGTGAGTCCTGATCGATATGAGCTGGATTTATACTTATGTGTGGATGGATGCTGATATCAAGGTTTTCCCGGATCCCTTATTGAGGATGGTCAGTTGTATGGTGCATAAATTCGGTGGTGTTATTTGTTTACCCAGTTGTTTCAGTATGTATTGTATCAAAGCACCAAAAAGCGATACTGTTTATTGGGTTCGTATCCTCGCAAATCTCGAAATTGTGGAGTACTAATCTGAGATTGTCGATACCCTTCACCACCATGGCGTCGTCCACTAAGACTTGAAGTGTGCTTTCCTCTCTCTCTCCCTCTCTCCATCTACCTGAGAACATCTTCCACTGCTCCAACCACCCCGGCAATGATATCGTCGACTTTGGCATGCAAGTCCCATCCATTTTTTATCCTTGATTACCCTTTGATCATCTTTTCACAGAGTAAAACTTATTCATTCTTCGACAAGCAACTTCCACGTGCATACATAAATGAAACACCAGCGCACTGCTCTCTATCTGCACAGCTATCTTCAGGTTGTCCTCTGCGGCCACCTCCCTGTTTGTGCCGACAGCACCACCACCTTTACCCAACAAAAGGCCGACCCCAAAACTGAATTCCAGAGCTCGACACTGTTTCTGATCATGATCAAGCCAAATCCTTTATCCAACGTCTTGCCACCCTCGATCCACTCCATTGTCCCACCGCTCAGGTAGCTCTACGTGACCCTTGGCTTATCCCCACCACCACCACCAACATGCCATCTCATGTCGATATCTCCCATACTCAGACAGAATTGGAGTCCCAGAGTCATAGTGCCTCGACTGGGATCAAGGCTGGTAACAGGTTCAGCTCTTTTTCTGCTGGTGCGAGTCTGTCGAGCACGCGAGGTTGGCAGACGGCGCGATCAAGATCCGAGTTCAGGCGTCGTCACACAAGGGCTGTCGGAGGAGGAGGAAGCGAAGGGCGACCTTATTCAAGGTGACACTATGTCTGGGTCTTTTGAACCTGCTCGTTGAGAACCGTTGCTTCCTTGGACAGAGGTAGTTAGACGATTTCCTAATGCTTCTTTGTGTAAAGTAGAAAAAATGCAATTTTTGTCACATTAACTCGCTAACAAACAAAACAATGGTTAATACACACTATATCCAACATTATCTACTGGGATGAATAACACCGAACATTCTATTCATCATCTTGCCTCATCATGTATTTCTTCACCCAGGGAGATAGCTCCTCTATCACCTTGCGAAATATCTGCTACAGTGTCCCTATCGGACTCTGTATGACGGAACATGAGGGTTTCTATTGTCATGGAATCTATACTTTCGTCCAAAGGACAATTTGCTTCGAGTAAATTGAGTATCAACCGTGATACCTGAGGAACACATGATCAGGAGTGATAATCTAGGCATAAAGAAGAGTGCCTTTACTTACAGTAAAGGGATAAAGGAAAAATGCAATGCTGATTATTAGGGTCAGTAAAGAGAAGACTAGCAACAATAACAACATACTAGTGAAGGATAATCAAAATAGAATCAGAAAAACGTAGGTAAGTAGCATCCAGGCATGAGAGGACTTTGGAAGGATAAGTTGTAGTCCATTAGTTTTATAGTTTATGCTTACCCAAGATACTGGATAGATAGGTCATCAGTTAGATCAATAATATCTAGTTTTCGACTCACGGTATGAATAACAACGTTCCATCGCGGTAAAACACATACAATAAACGAGTTGACGTTTTCATGTGGGAAATCCGGCCAGGTACTCCATCACTGAAGATCCTTTGTGTTTTGTATGTCATAGTAAACCTTATAAATGTTAAGAGGACTTCGATTGCGGTTGTTGTCGCCCTAATAATTCTTTTTTGTGTGAGAATAAATGTGCAAGTCAGAAGAGCGAAATATGTTAAAACACATACTCAGAGGCAGTATTAAGACTATTCCGTATAACATTCAACTGCGTGTTAATCGGCCAGCAACCATGGAGAGGGACTGGCACTCCCGCAACTGACTTGACATAGGTGTCAGATATGGACACAGACATCCTGGACTAAAAATATAATCAGTTGGTGGGTTCAGTATTGTACTGTTTTCAAAACGTACCAAGATCTCAGCTAATTTCAATCCTCAGTCATCTTTGTCAATCAGAAATCAAATTGTACAAAAACATACCTGCTGTGATGAAATATAGAATTAGTGTGACTAGATTCCAAAAGAAAATAATGAGTCCATTGTGACATCATTCTAGCTTTCTCACCAATGAAATTCTGATTCCAAATTGCTCGAAGGCGCAGGACCAGCAGAATCTTCACTACCAATATATTCAACACTGAGAGGAAGCTATTGACATGAGCTACTCTAGTCTTTAAGAGTCATGATGAAACTCACTCAATAGTTAGTGAAAATCCAAATATACACCTAGCAAAGGCATAGGTCAGAGCAAGCAACAGATACATTTGATCTATACCACTAAGACATCCTAGTCAACAACGATATTAAAACTGGATTAAGAATACTGTCTCACTGATTTTGATGCCCATGCTTTATTGTCAGCTGGTGAAATATCAATATAAATTTCATTGGAGCCAGATAATTTCCTCGTACTATATGAAGCCATTCTGAAAATCGGGATCAGTCATTTCATTGAATGAAGTAAGGGAGTCACACTTACATGATGCCTGCCCAGTTAATTACCAGAATAGAAAAATAAATGACATGCAGTTTTGACCACTTCCTTCTGAGATTTCAGACATCAGTAGCGATAGTCGGCTATCGAATGGGAAACATACCTATGCAGGTATTGAACCTAGGAGAGAAGAGATGTGGAATCATTGTTTACAAATGGAAAGTCTTACCTGTTGAGGAATGTGATAGATAAAATCATATACCATCAACGTAGCAGCAATGGCTTGAAAATGCCTCAGCCGATGCTTGAAGAACAATAGAATAAGAAACAGCATACCTTGGCCGTAACGTGCATTTAACAGGAGCTTCATGTCATAAACGTAATATTCCGGTGTTAGTCCGTACTGATCTTCCATTCCAATGCGGTATGCAAGAGGGAGGTATTTTGTACGAAACAAAAACCAATCGATTATATATCAAGTAGTGTTGTTAGAAAAATATTCTGTTCGGTTGCGCGCAGACTAAAATAATCTGATCAAACATCTGATACCGTCAGTCCAATATCATGGATCACTGCATTGGAGCCATGATAAAATTTGATCTCAGTTGAAACTGACGAGCCGTTCTAGCATCTCAGCATTCATGATGGATAGTGGGAAATTATGATAACTGAAGGAATCCAGCTGTGGCACACATTATTCTCCAGGCTTTGCCATTCAGTTAACAGACAAAGTTCTGCAAAGTTCCCCCAATTTGCACAAAAATTCTATTCGAGATATCAGTTCCTATGTAAATTCCCGGGTAATCTGGCGGCATCATGTTCATCACAATCTGCACAAAAATGCTATTTGACATATCAGTTCTTATGTCAATCCCCGGGTAACCTGGCGGCATCATGTTCATCACTATCGTCTTCGAGAAGCAGGATGTCTGATAAATCTCCTTGAAGCGTCTGCGCCTTCGATGCCTTCGATTCGCCTTCGATTCGTATGACACAGCCACGCGACATGAGGGCACTTTTGCGGTGATTTTTCTCACCACACCTCTGCGCCTCAGGCGGACCTCAATCACGTTTCAGCAGCCAGAGCACTGTCCTTGATTGACAGTTTTTTTGCCTTGTCAACACAAAGTTGTGCAATGGCCTCCCCAGTCTCGACCAACAAGACGAGATTGGGTTCCTTCCTGTGCTTAGTCAGCAGCCTCCAAGCACTCAGGTCTATACATCGTAACTATTAGTTCTTGACATGCCTAGGACAGTTATTAGCATCTGTAGAACGTCCCACTTGACACGAAGAAGCGTCAGAAAATCATCTAAATTCTTTCCGACTACCTCTGTCCAAGGGAGGGACGGTTCTCGATGATGAACCGGCATAGTCTCACCTTCCTCCACCTCTACCATCTCCTCCACCACCACCTTCTTCTCCTTCGATGCTGAAGCGACACATGGACTCGAATCCTGATCATGCAATCCACCAATACTTTGCGTGCTCGTCCAACTCGCAGCAGCAAAGTAGCTAAACCTGTTTGCAGCCCTGATGTCAGTCAAAGGACTGTGTCGTTGGGCCCTAGGATTTCAATCTTGTCTGAATGTAGGAGGGGGATCGATGTGGGTAGGGGTAAGCTAAGGACCGTATAAAGCCTCCTGAGTGGTGGGACGATGGAGTGGATCGAGGGCAGTGAGACGTCGGATAAAGGATTTGGCTTGATCGTAAACTAGGTTCCAGTACGGACTCTGGAATTCGATTTTGAGGTCAGTTTTTTGCTGGGTGAGAGCGGTGGTGTTGTCGGCACGAAAACGGGTAGTTACAGAGGAGAGTATAGGTGAGGATGGCTGTGCAGAGAGAGATAAGCTTTTGTTTTACATGTGTGTGTGTAGAGAAGTAATGCCTAAGGGCCAGATATCGACAGGTTTTCCGGGGCCGATGTTTTTGATGACTTCGGGTGTGACGTAGCAGAAAGAACCGGCGAGAGAGGTGAGTTGTTCGTCGGGGAAGTGAAGGAGTTTTGCTCTGAAAAAATGAGCAAAAGGAGTGAGGAAATGGAGGGGGACACACACGCCAAAGTCAGCGATGACAATGTCACTGTTGGGGTCCTTGGAGCGGTAGAGAATGTTCTCAGGTCTGTAGAGTGGGTGAGAGAGAGAAAAGCGTACTTGAGGTCTCGGTGGACGATGCCATGGCGGCGGAAGTAGTCGACAGCATCGAGAACAGAGCGGATCACAGTGACCACGTCATGCTCAATAAACTTTCCCTTTGCGAGGATACGGTCAAAGAGCTGTCCGCCAGTGGCGAGTTCGAAAGAAAGGTAATATTCTGAAGCCCTCGTAAAACTTGACCTGGGCTGGGTAAGGATGAGCTGGGTGGGATCACAGAGAGAGAGAGACGATATGAGGGGGTCAAGGCCAGTGAAGAGGTCGATCTCTGTCCAGACGCTGGCTTCGTTTCCCTTTATGTTTTTTTTCTCGATGACCTTGACGGCGACGTGGCGGGGAGGATGGACGAGCCAGACGGCATCCTAGAAAAGAGTGAGAGAGACTACAGGGGTCGGAAAAGACACCCAGACGGTGGCATAGGAACCCTCGTTTGTTATTATTCTTGTTCTGGACGAACATGTGTGGTTGTGTTTGGCATGGGCTCGTCTCCGTCCGGCCTGGCCGGGGGTGGCTCGTCCACACGCTCGCTGCCGGTAAACACCCCACGCCCTTCATCGCCGACAGCCACTCAGTGTGGCTCCTCGGCGTCGACCACAGCGACCACCCCGACCTGCTCTACCTCGACTTTGTCTCCCGCATCTGGCTCACCTACCGAGCTAGAAAGATGGGCCAATGGACTCATTAGATTGGTTTTTGAATTCTAGTCACACTAATTCTATATTTCATTACTGCAGGTATGTTTTATAGAATCTGATTTCTAATTGATACGGACGACTGATGGTTGAAATTAACTGAGATCCTGGTAGGCTTTGAAGATGGTACGATACTCAATCCACCAACTCATTATATTTTCCAGGCTGTAATGTCTGCGATGATAGTTCATATCAGTCTCCGGAATGCTAGTCCCTTTCCATGGTTGCTGGATGAATGAAACACACCTGCATGTTATATGGAATAGTATTGACACTGCCTTTGAGTATGTGTTCTAACATATTTCGCTTTCCTGACTTGCTCATTTATCCTCACAAAAGAATTATCAGGGCGACAACAACCGGAATCGAAGTCCTTTTGACATTTATCAGGTTTACCATGACATACAAAATACAAAGGGTTTTCAGTGATGGAATATGCGGCCGGATTTCCCACATGAAAACGTCGACTCGTTTATTGTACGTATTTTACCGCGATGGAACATTGTTATCCATACCCTGAGTCGCAAACTAGATATCGAGACGTATCTCTTCATTATTTTGGGCCAGCCTAGACTATACAACGAATGGGTTATAACTCATTCTCTTCAAAATCCTCTCATGCCTACAAGTCTCTTCTCTACAATTTTTTTCTGATGTTATTTTGGCCATCCTGGGTTAGGGTGGCTTCAAGTGCGTGTATGTAGTGTGTACTAACCATTGTTCTGTCTGTTAGTGACTTATGATAAAAATTGCATTTTTTCTACTTTACACAAAGAAGCATTAGCAAATCATCTAGATTTTTTTCAACTACCTCTGTCCAAGGAACCGACGGTTCTCGACGAGCAGGTTCTTTCGAACCAGGCATACCGTCACCTTGACTGAGGTCATCCTTCTCTTCCTCCTCCTTTGACAGCCCTTGTGTGGCAGTCCTTGGACTCAGATTTCTATCACGCCATCTACCGCTGCCTTGCGTGCTCAAGTAGCAGAAAAAGAGGTCAACCTGTTAGCAGCCCTGATCCCAGTCAAGGCACTATGCCACTTTGCTCTAGGACTCCAGCGTTGTCTCAGAGTGAAGGGGAGAGATCGACGTGAAATGGCGCGTCAGTCGTGGTGGTGGTGCCAAGCCGAGGATAGCATAAAGCGTCGAGGGCGCTGGGACGATGGAGTGGATCGAGAGCGACGAGATGTCGGATAAAGGATTTGGCTTGATCAGAAACAGGGTTCCAGTACGCACTCTGAAATTCAATGTTGGGGTCGGCATTTTGCTGGGCTAAGGTAGTGGTATTTTCATGAGGTGGCCGCAGAGGAGAACGTAGGTAACAGTAGCTATGCAGAGAGAAAGCAATGGGCCTGTGTTTTGTTTATGTATGCTTGTCGGGGAATGGATGAGTTTTACGATGAGAGAATGGATGGGGCTTGCATGCCAAAGTTGACGATGACAACATCGCTGCCGGGGTCGTTGGAGCAGTCGAGGATGTTCTCAGGTAGGTGAAGAGAGGTGTTAGACAAATATTCTATCCGGCTGCGCGCAAACCAAATAATCTTGTCAACATCAAACATCAAACATCTGATACCATCAGTCCAGTTCTATGGATCACTACATCGGAGCCGTGATGAAACTTGATTAGCAGCCAGACCACCCACAAGCTCGAGCTCGACGAGAAGCTGTCTCATTTCTACCTTGATAGGACAGTGAAAGCTTTTTGCCTTGTGAACACTGAGCGGCGCTTCCAGTCTTACAGGGAAGCCAGCATCAGAGATCGACCTCACCTGTTTTGACCACCGCAACATCGTTTGTATCTCTTCCTGTGCCCTCCTCGTCTCCTAGGTCGTCCTTTCAGGTCAAGTTTTACGAGTCTCGCATTAAAGGCAAGTTTACCGAGCACGACGCGGTCACCGTCATCTGCTCTGTCCTCAATGTTGTCGATTACCATGGCATTGTCCACCAAGACTTCAAGTATGCCCTCTTTCACCCCCCTTTTGTTTCGCGCAAAATACCTCCCTCCTGCGCATCCCGTCTAAATGGAAGATCAGTACGGATTTACACCAGAAGATTACATTGATGACATGAAGATCCTGTCACATGAACGCTACAGCCAAGGTATTTTCAGAGGAGGTGCAGAGCAATAAAGGTGTGCGGTTGGATCTCAACAATCAACAGGCAAGTACCTGAAGTCTGAACAAAGTGAGTCGAACTTCAATAAAAATGGTGAGTATATCTTTATATCATAAGAAATTTTCTGCAATGACTAATAGAAAATTTTCATGATAGAAATCCATTGCTTCTTTCACTCTTACCACCATCACAAATGGTAGTGCCCGAGTGTAGTGTAGCGAATTCAAGTATTGTCAATCCACAAATTAACCCTCACATGCCTGCCCCAATTTCTGAAAGACCTCCTGACACTGCCTTCAATATAGGGTGAGGCCATCAGTTGTTGCAAAACACAGATGAAGGCCTGTGCAGCCCCTCCGTGTCACCCATGGACTCAAGCCCTCCTTCCGAAATGGACTACATGGAAAGAATGATCACTGATAACAACATAGATATTGAAGTATGCAATCTCAACATCCCTCATGAGCCAGTGGTTCCAAACCAGAACCATCCCATCAAAATGCCTCAACACATATGTGACAACAACAAGGCAGTACCTAATGCCTCAATGGAACCAGCCCCTCATTGCAACCAGGCCCCCCAACTGTAATCCTATATGATACCAATATCCCAGCTGACCCAAACCTTTGGGACAGATACTTCAAAGCAATCTCCTTGTTTGGGACCAATGAATTTCTACAGAGTGACACCTGCAATATATCATGCTCCCTGCTGCACATGGCTGAATTTCTCAAGCAAAGAAACATCACAGGCTGAGATGGTAATGTCATCCCCTAATTGGACCCCTTTGATGAGACTGCTCTAACTTTCATTTCAGCCACTTTCAAATCTGGCTGGGATCAACTCAACATGGCAGATAAGACCTCTTTTCAAAAAAGAATCAATGATCAATTCAGCAGATTGAAACTACCCCATCCTAGACAAACCAACACCAAGCAAAATCCTATTTCTAAGGTTCTTCCACCCATCCTAGCTCAACTGTCCAAAGAGCAACTTGAAAGTGCTAAAAGACATTAGGCTGAAAGGATGAAAAGAAAAAATAGCAAGGTCACAGCTACCAAATCATTTGCACAGGCTATAGCATCTACAGTGGACATCCTCAAAATAAAAGACACTTTTCCTGCATTGTGTTAGGAATGACTCTGGAAGAGGAGTTTACTCTAGGGAACTTGGCCTCAATAACAAGTTGTGCCCATCTCTACACTTGCCTCTTCTGGTTTTCAATAGGATTTTATTTAAGAGGAGAAAGAGTAAGAATGTCAAGCAGAGTAGAGTTTACCCAAGGGAGAACGAAACTAAGGTAATTACAATAAATAGAATTACTTAAATAATTTAGAGAGTTCCAGAGTGGCTGATAATAAGGTGACTAATCTATACATACATGTCACACATATACAGTGTGCATTATAGTGTTATCATCATGACATATTGTCTAACAAGAAAATCATAGATATTCATAATCCAGTGATGAGGGTAAAAGAGGAATAAGTGGTTTTTGTTCATATGGGGAATTTGTGGTTTAAATGAAAATAATAAGTGTACTTTACTGTCCTTATAAAAGTATGAAGTACCAAGTTAGAGAGTCAAAATCTCTAAGTCATTCCACAATTGTACACAATTGAGTAGGCACTGGAGAGGTGATCAAATATAAAAGAAAGTACTCACAAGATAGTAAACACTTGTAGTTTAGAGATTAGAAGAAAAAGAAATGTTTTTAGTTTCCACTCAAGAGTACTCTTACTAGTTGGATCTCAAAGATATGTATTTCTCTTACACTGTAGCACTACTATCCAAGGTACTAGTCTAATAGGCTAGCTTATCATTAATATAGTAGTCCTACCTAGATCTTATGTTTGTTATGAATTGTGATACAAGGACTTTTTTTTCTATTTTTACTTTCTATTTTTAGAATGGACTTACATAATCACATGGAATGTCACATGATTACTGTGGGAAAGTAGTATACAGACCAAGTAGAATAAATATAAGTAGTATACTCAAATCCAATGAGGACTCTAACAAGTTCTCTTTGTCTACTCTGACTTAGAGTTGGGAGCTGCCTACCTAAGTTACTTGGGTGACCGTTCCTTACAATGTTGCTCTGATGCAAGCTTACTCTCAACTAACTGTATAGTTAGCAACTTACTCTGAAAACATATAGCAAGCAGTTTAGCTCCTAGTCTAAGCAAATGCCCAAGTTCTCCTTTAAAGTGGATATCCCTTGAGAGAAGTTTTATAGAGTTTTATATAAAAGAATAAAGAGAAAAAGATGACATAAATCACCTTTTCTCTTTAAGTCAATATTTATATTTATATTTATTTTATTTTAATTATGTAATATTGTTAGATCAGTAAATAAGAACAAATAATTGGACTTGTATAAGTAGTATACACAAATTAGTGAGAACTCTAACAAGTTCTCTTTGTCAACTCTAACTTAAAGTAGAGTTAAGCCTAAGGTCACTCAACTAAAGTCCAAACTCTTACAAAAGAGCTCTTAGTATTATGAATTACCCATTTCTCTAAGTCAATATTTATTTTCTTTTTCTCTTTCTTTTAATTATCAGATGCATGAGAACTTGTTACCAAATTGGGAACAGTGACTCAATAGGGAAATACAAGAAAAAGATAATGTGTACAGATAGATATTTTGTATAAGTAGTGTAAAACAAATAGCAGGAGCTCTAACGAGTTCTCTTTATCAAACTCTGACTTAGAGTATGAGTGAGGTTAAGGTTACTCAACCAAGACTTCAATTGTTACACTTAGTCACTTAAGTCAAGTTTCAGCTTTAGAGCAATGAAGGGCAAAGATAAGGGTTCTTCTTCTTGCACCACTCTGTACTACTAGAGTATTATATTAGTATTACAAAGCCCAGAATGCAACAAACAAGATAAGAAAGAAATCCTCCTGATTACTCGAAAAGGTAGGTAGTGTTATGAAATGACAGATGAGCTAGAGGATCTGTGGTGATGGATTATTTTATTTCTTTTTCTTTTTTATTTATTATGTAATAGTATAAAGTGCATGGGACATTATAACTCAAAAGGAGTCCATGGGATAATTTGAGTAGACAAATACAAGTAAACACAGATTTGTGTATAAGTAGCTAGGTCAATTAGTGAGAACTCTAATGAGTTCTCTTTGTCAACTCTGACTTAGAGTGTGAGCTTAGATTATCTCAATCCACGTTCACTACAGGTAGAATGAGTTGAGTCCACATCTGATCATGCAACAGCCACACTCTGTACTCCCTGTCTATTTTTTACCAACTTTTTTTATCTTGTTGGCCAATCTTGAGCCTATTCTAAGTATTCTAGGGTGCTTGAGAGGTACTTCAGACATTGGTCCAACCACTCTTGATATTGTGAAACAATAGGTGAGCTAGATGATCCATAGCAGCAGATTATTTTATTTCTTTTTCTGGTCTTTTAATTAGATAATATTGAATGCATGTGGGAGGACATTGTGACTCAAAAGGGATGTGTGAGATAAAATAGCTAGGCAAATACTTGTAAACATGCTGTTATGCCAGACAATTAATTTTGGCAATATAAGTAATATTTAGAACCTAATAATCATAATATATGACTCTCAAGAGAGAATTGGCTCCCCAGACATAACTACTAGAAGTCTGGTTGTGTACTTGTAAACACTATCTGAGTAGTAGAGTAGTGGCTGCAATCACCACTATCAGTACCTCATAACACTTTTCAGATGGTCTTATATTATATCTATAAGGTGGACTCCCTCTAAAAGTGCTCTTAAGAACAAACTCAACCTTAGAAGCATTTCCCTTGATAATGATGTCATCCAGTAGCTGACCCTTGGTTTATAATAGGAACACTATCAGAGGCTGCACATTAGTCCTGATTGGCAATCCAAATATAGAAGAACAAGATGAGGATACACCAAAAGTTGTTGGGAAGTGATAGGAAGAAGAAGAATCCCTATCTTTGCTCTTTGTTGCTTTAGAGCTAAAACTCAACTTGAGTGACTAAAAGTTCTTTTTCTCTCTTTCTTTTCTAAAAACTCTATAGAACTTCTCTCAAGGGATACCTACTCTAAAGGAGGACTTGGGCATTCACTTGGACTAGAAGCTGAACCACTTGCTATGTGTTTTTGGAGTAAGTTGCCAACTGTACAGTCAGTTGAGAGCAAGCTTACATGAGGGCAATGTGAGATCTAGGTAGGACTGCTGTATCAATGGCAAGCTAGCCTACTAGACTAGTACCTTGGATGGTAGTACTACGGTATGAGAGAAATGTATACTTTTGAGATCCAACTAGTGAGAGTGCTCTTAAGCAAAAACTAAAAACATTTCCTTTCATTCTAATGTCTAACAACAAATGTTTGCTATCTCATGAGCACTTCCCTTTTATATTTGATTACCTCTCCAGTGCTTACTCGATTGCACATAATTGTGGAATGACTTAGAGATTTTGACTCTCTGACTTGGTAGTACCTACTTTTGTAAGGATAGTAAAGCACACTTATTTCTTATTTGAAACTACATTTCCCCCCTATAAAACAAATCTTAAATTTCCTTTACCATTCCCATCAATACATTCATATATAAGTAGCTGAACCAATTAGTAGGAACTCTGATGAGTTTACTCTGACTTAGAGTTGGGAGCTGCTTACCTGAGTTACTTGGGTGACTGTTCCTTACACTCAAGTATGTCTTCGTCATCAATATCACTCCTCTTTGCTTCCAACTCTTCTAATTCCTCTTCTAAACCTTCCTCTAGTCTCTCTCCTATTTTCTGCTCACATCTCTTGGGTCCTTCTTCTTTCTATTACTTTCTAACGTCTTTTGGTGTATTCTCATCTTGTTCCTCTATATTTGGATTGCCAATCAGGACTAATGTGCAGCCTCTGATAGTGTTCCTATTATAAACCAAGGGTCAGCTACTGGATGACATCATTATCAAGGGAAATGCTTTTAAGGTTGAGTTTGTTCTTAAGAGCACTTTTAGAGGGAGTCCACCTTATAGATATGATATAAGACCATTTGGAAAGTGTTATGAGGTACTGATAGTAGTGATTGCGGCCACTACTCTACTACTCAGATAATGTTTACAAGTACACAACCGGACTTCTAGTAGTTATATCTGGGAAGCCAATTATCTCTTGAGAGCCATATATTATGATTATTAGGTTCTGAATGTTACTTATATTACCACAATTAATTGTCTGGCATGACAACATGAGATCTAGGTAGAACTGCTGTATTGACAGTGAGCCAGCCTACTAGACTAGTACCTTGGATGGTAGTACTAAAGTGTGAGAGAAATGCACATCTTTTGTCAGGACCAGCAGGGCAATCCCTGATCCCCCTCTAGGATTATAGAGGTTAAGACAAGGAGAACTCAATAGAGTCTCTCTATGAATTGATGAGCTATTTATATAAGTACATGTGGCTATGGCTAATCTATTCTAAGAGCAACTATAGTATCTATATGCTTGTAAGGCTTTGGATTGTGATTGAGTAACCTTAATCCTTAACCCATTTTTTATCGGAGTTTGACAAAGAGAACTTGTTAGAGTTCTTGCTAGATTGTATGTGCTACTTATACAAGTCTGATTATTTGTACATGTTTGATGATCTGATTTAATTACATAATTAAATGAAAATAAAATCAAAATAAAAATAAATAATAACTTAGAGGAATTGAGTGGTTTATGACACCACCTTCCTTTCAAGGGTCCTCATCCCAAGGACTTTTTTTATAATTCATTGTATGGGTCTCTTAAATCACCCATATCCTGATTTTTGTCCTCCCAGCTCTTCCAAATACTTCCTATTCTCTTCTATTTTTCTTATCTTCTTCATTCCACTCTTCGATCTTTGCTCTCTTGTACTTGTTCTTTTCTTCCTCTATTTTCTTCAAGAATGGATTTTTGTTGTACCTAGAGAACAGATTTTTCTTCCACCATTTCCAATTCTCCTCCAATATTCCCTGTCATACTTCTTATTTCCCCATCCATACAACACCTTGGCTGTATATCTTCCTAGTAACTCTCTTCTAAACATTTTATCATTATCTTCTTTCTCTTGTTGCCTTATTTCCTCTTCTTCTTCCCTGCAATATTCTCTTTCAAATTCTTTGACCAACTCTATTGCATTCTTCAAATTCTCTTTGTTTTTCCATATATCTTCTTCTGCTGTACATCTCTTCCATCATACCAAGTATTTGTCCTTTCCTCTTACTTTTCTCTTATTTATGATTTTCTCGACCTCCCATTCTTTGTAATAAAATGGCAGGCGAGCTGGAGAATCTGCGGCAGTGGATTATTTTATTTCTTTTTCTTTTTTGTAATAGTATAAAGTGTGCAGGACACTATGACTCAAAAGGAGTCCATGAGATAATCTGAGTAGACAAATACTAGTAAACACAGATTTGTGTATAAGTAGCTAGGTCAATTAGCAAGGTGTAAGGAACGGTCACCCAAATGATTCAGGTAGGCAGATCCCAACTCTAAGTCAGAGTAGACAAAGAGAACTCGTTAGAGTTCCTGCTGGATTTGAGTACACTACTTATATCTATTCTACCTGGTCTGTGCACTACTCTCCCACGGTAATCATGCAACTGATCATGTGACTTCCCTGATTATGTAAGTCCATTCTAAAAATAGAAAAGTAAAAATAGAAATGAAAGAGAAAAGACAAAGTTCTCGTGTCACAATTCATGACACAAGGACTCTAACAAGTTCTCTTTGTCAACTCTGATTTAGAGTGTGAATCTAGATTATCTCAATCAATGTTTATTACATTCTTCTTCTCCTTTAATTACCACTGGTTGTGGTGTTTCCCTTTTTTGTCCTTTCACCTGCGACTTATATCTTTGTACCCTACTAACATTGACCACTGGATGTATTTTAACTGTTCTTGGCAATTCTAGTTCTATTGCATTGCTTGAAATAATTGCCTTTACTTTATAAGGTTCTACAAAGCATTTGGTAAACTTCTCTGTACGTCTTCCAGCCATTTGGTATTTCAGATCTTTAATGCTGAGTAGCACTAAGTCGCCTACTCGGTATTCTTTTACCTCTCCTTTTTCTCTGTCCGCATATCACTTCATTTTTCTTGTGCCTTTTACAGCACAGCCTTCGCTTCCTCCTATATGCTCCTCATTCTTTCCACAAACCTCTCTGTTCTCTCGTACTTCCCTTTCTTCCTCATCTCAAATCCCATCCTTGGATCTTGCCCGTTATTTGCTTTAAAGGGCAATACTTTAGTTCCTGTGTGCACCTTGTTGTTGTAAGCAAATTCTGCCATACCCAACCATTCTGGTCACTGCTCTTGTTGATGGTCTATGAACATCCAGAGGTATTGCTCTAACTCCTGGTTCATTCTTTCTGTCTGACCATCTGTTTGAGGGTGGAATGCCATAGACAGTTTTGTTTTGATCCCCAACATGTGATTCAACTCCTTCATAATTCCTGCCACAAATTGTGGTCCTCTATCCAAAATTATACTATTTGGTAATCCGTGTAATTTCCAGACATTATCTCTAAATAGTTATGCTAGACCTTCTGTGCTCATTCCTTCTATAGTCAGTACAAAATGTGCCATTTTTGTAAACCTATCTACTACTACTAAGATTAAATTGTAGCCTTGTGCTAAAGACAACTTCATAATGAAGTCTGCACTGATGTGGGTCTATGCCTTCTCTGGAATCAAATTTGGCATTAACTTCTCTGCCAGTGGTTATGTTTGATTTTTATTTTGCTGGCAGGCATTGCACCCCTCTATATACCACTTTACCTCCCTAGTGACCCCTGGCCACCAGAAATTCCTTGTTACTAATTCTGCTGTCTTCCACTGTCCTCCATGTCCTTCTATAGGTATATCATAATATAGCCTGATTACTTCTGCTCTCAATTTCTCGTCTCTAGGAATATACACCTTTCTCTTCTTTAGCATTAGGCCATCTTCTTGTTGCCATTCTTTATCTCTTAACATCTTTACCTCTGCTCACTTCATTTCATCCACTGCTTTCATCACCTCATTATCTTTTGCTTCACACTTTCTTACTTTATCCAGCAAATCTACTCTCTCTATAATTACTTCCACTGTTCTAATTCTCTTCACATCCAACCACTCTTTCTTTACCAGCATCTGCTCCTCATTATTCTTCTCCACTCCCACCTCCCAATTCAGTCTCCTACTCAACCCATCTGCTTTTCCCATTTTACTTCCTGAAATGTGCTCCAATACGAAATCAAACCTAGATAGGTATAGAGCCCATCGTGCTTGCCGGCGATTTAATTTTTGGTTGCTCATGAAATACTCCAGATTCTTATGGTCTGTCCAGATTTCAAATTTACTTCTGAATCCTTCTAGGAAGTGTCTCTATACCTCCAAGCAGCATATTACAGCTAGCATTTCCTTATTGTGTATTTTGTAGTTTCTTTCCGTTGTCACGCCGGACATTAAATTTTGGCAATATAAGTGACATTCAGAACCTAATAATCATAATAACCAGCTCTCGAGAGAGAATTGGCTTCCCAGACATAACCACTAGAAGTCTGGTGTCATAAATCGCCCGCCAGAACCAAAGATAGTACGGTTGGAGGGATGGGAAGAACGAGAGCTATTCTCAGACGGACTAGACGAAGGGTTCTAAAAATAGAAAAGGGAGATAAGATAA
>Ga0154005_100390_pt1 | contig 19200 bp, 24 predicted proteins | sample TSFL089MetaG_FD_104698 | JGI IMG/M metagenome (GOLD analysis project Ga0154005, IMG submission 104698) | Attine ant fungus gardens microbial communities from Florida, USA - TSFL089 MetaG | ecosystem: Host-associated > Fungi > Mycelium > Unclassified | place: USA: Florida, Lake Talquin State...
GGGAAGGGATAGAAAGAAGAAGGACCTGAGGGATGTGAACAGGAAATAGTAGAGAGAGTAGAGGAAGGTTCAGGAGAGGAATTAGAGGAGTTGGAAGCAGAGAGGAGTGATATCGACGACGAAGACGCACTCAAGAGCGGTCGGACCAATATCTGAAGAACCTCTCGAGCACCCAAGAACCCTTAGAACAGGCTCAATGTCGGCCAACGAGATAAAGAAAGTTAGTAGGAAATGGACAGGGAGTACGGAGAGCAGCTGTTGCATGATCGGATGCGGACTCGACTCATTCTACCTGCCTTTTCAAGTAATCTGGAGGATTTCTTTCTTATTTTGTTTGTTGCATTCTGGGCTTTGTAATACTAATATAATACTCTAGTAGCATGGAGAGAAAAAGAAGAAGAACCCCATCTTTTGCCCTTCGTTGCTCTAGAGCTGAAATTTGACTTGAGTGATTAAGAGCTCTTTTTCTCTCTTTTCTTTTTATAAAAACCTTATAAAACTTCCCTCAAGGGATACCCACTCTAAAGGAGGACTTGGGCATTCGCTTGGACTAGGAGCTAAACCGCTTGCTACGTGTTTTCGGAGTAAGTTGCCAACTGTACGGTCAGTTGAGAGCGAGCTTGCACAAGGGCAACGTGAGATCTAGATAGGACTGCTGTATCGACGGCAAGCCAGCCTATTAGACTAGTACCTTGGACAGTAGTGCTACGGTGTGAGAGGAACGCACACCTTTGAGATCCGACCAGTGAGAGTGCTCTCGAGCGGAAACTAAAAACATTTCTTTCATTCTAGTATCTAAATACAAGCTTTCACTATCTTGTGAGCCCCTCCCTTTTATATTTGATTACCTCTCCAGTGCCTACTCGATTGCACACAATTGTGGAACGACTTGGAGATTTTGACTCTCTAACTCACTAGTACCCACTTTTGTAAGGACAGTAAAGCACTTTAATATTTTGATCTACACACCCATTACAAACACCCATATCTACCCCCTCCCGATTCTTAATTGCTTTTTAAAAAAATCCCCCCCATCAGCGTCACATGATGGAATCCTCTGGAAGGTTTGATAGTTACTTAAGCATACACATAGACAAATAGAAAATGTGTATAAGTAGGTAGCACAATCCACCAAGAGACTCCATCAAGTTCTCTTCGTTCTCTCACAACGTTGAGTGTAATAAGTCAGTCATCTCAACTAAAGCTTGTCATTACACCGTTATGTGGAAAAGCGGTGAAGATAAAGGGGAAGAAAAAAACAAGAGAAGATAAGAAGAAGATTGTTAGATAGGTAGTAAATGAAAAGGAGGATTGGGGAAGAGAAGAAAAAATAGAGGCAGATTATAGAAAAGTGAAGAAAATGGTATCTAAAAGGTTCCATGAGTGGCTGAAAGTGTTTGGGAAGGTGGAGTCTGAAAGAATGCTGGTTAAAAAAGTGTGGGATCATGCGATAAATCTCAATGACGACTTCAAAGCGAGCAAAGCAAGAGTTTATCTCCTTTCAAGAAATGAAAAGGAGGAAGTGCAGAAGTTTGTCAATGAGCACTTAAAGAAGGGGTACATTAGACCCTCAAAATCACCTTAGACGTCGCTGGTGTTCTTTATAGGCAAGAAAGATGAAAACAAGCACATGGTTATGGATTATAGGAGGCTCAACAAGCAGATGGTCAAAAACAATTATCTGCTACCATTAATTACAGATCTAGTAGACTCTATAGGAAATAAAAGAGTATTCACTAAGATGGACCTCCAGTAGGGCTACAATAACATGCGAATTAAGGAAGGAGATGAGTGGAAGACGGCCTTTACCATACATGTAGGGTCGTATGAATCAACAGTGATGTTTTTTGGAATGACAAATTCACCTGCTACATTCCAAGGCATGATGAATGAAATTCTGAGAGATATGATCAATGAGGGAAAGGTAGCAGCATTTGTAGATGATGTGTTGATAGGGACAGAGACAGAGGAAGGACATGATGAAATTGTGGAGAAAGTATTAAGGAGGTTGGAGGAAAACAACCTATATGTGAAACCAGAGGAATGCACTTGGAAAGTGCAGAAGGTGAATTACCTAGGAGTAGTAATAGATCAGGGAAAGATTGAAATAGAGGAAGAAAAGATGGTAAGAGTATTGAACTGGCCCGTACCTAAGACAGTCAGAGATATTAGGAAGTTCTTGGGCCTTGCAAATTATTATAGGTGATTTGTGAAAGACTTTGCCAAATTAGCTCAGCCATTGAATAACCTGATAAGAAAGGAGGAGAAGTGGAGATGGGGAGATGAACAACAGACAGCATTTGACCAGTTTAAAAAGGTCTTCATGAGCAGACTGTTACTAGTCATACCAGATCTAGACAGAGAACTCAAAGTGGAGGCAGATGCTTCTAACTTTGCAACAGGAGGAGTACTATTCATTAAATGTGAAGTGGAAATTGGTGGCATATATCTCTAAGTCATTAAATGAGACAGAAAGAAATTATGAAATACATAACAAGGAGATGTTGGCTGTAATACAATATCTGGAAGCATAGAGGCATTTTCTGGAAGGAGCAAGGAGTAAATTCAAAGTTTGGACAGATCATAAGAATCTCAAGTACTTTATGAGCAACTAGAAGCTCAATCGTAGACAAGCAAGATAAGCACTGTACTTATCAAGATTTGACTTTGTCTTGAAACACATTTCAGAAAGCAAAATGGGGAAGGTAGATGGATTGAGTAGGAGGCTGGACTAGGAGGTAGGAGTGAAAAAGAATAACGAGGAGCAAACATTAGTGAAAAAAGAGTGGTTAGAAGCAAAAAGGATAAGAGTAGCAGAAGTCATAATAGAAGGAGTAGACTTACTAGACAAAGTAAGGAAATGTGAAGCAAAAGATGATGAAGTAATAAAGGCAGTAGAAGAGATAAAGCAAGCAAAAGTGAAAATGCTGAAAAATAAAGAATGACATCAAAAGGACAGTTTGATGTTGAAAGAGGAGAAGGTATATATCCCCAAAGATGAAAGGTTGAGAGCAGAAGTAATCAGGCTATACCATGATACACCTGTAGGAGAACATAGAGAGCAGTGGAAGATGGTAGAACTGGTAACAAGGAATTTCTGGTGGCCAGAAGTCATTAGAGAAGTGAAGCGATATGTGGAGGGGTGCAATGCCTGCCAGCACAACAAAAATTGAACACAACCACTGGCAGGAAAGTTGATGCCGAATTTGATCCCAGAAAAGGCATAGACTCATATTAGTGCAGACTTCATTATGAAGTTGTCTTTAGTACAAGGATACAATGCAATCTTAGTAGTAGTAGACAGATTCACAAAAATGGCACATTTTATACCTACTATGGAAAAAACTAGTATGAAGGGACTAGCACAATTATTTAGAGATAATGTTTAGAAACTACACAGATTACCAGATAGCATAATCTCTGACAGGGAACCAGAGTTCGTAGCAGGAATAATGAAGGAGCTCAATCACATGTTGGGGATCACAACAAAATTGTCTACAGCATTCCACCTACAAACAGATGGCCAAATGGAAAGAATAAATCAGGAGTTGGAACAATATCTCTAGATGTTCATAGACCATTAACAAGAGCAATGGTCAGAATGGTTGGGAATAACTGAATTCACCTATAATAATAAGGTGCACATAGGAACTAAAGTGTCATCCTTTAAAGCAAATAACGGGCAAGATCCAAGGATGGGATTTGAGATGAGGAAAAAGGGGAAATACAAAGGAGCAGAAAAGTTTGCAGAAAGAATAAAAAGTGTACAAGAGGAAGCTAAAGCAGCGCTACAGAAAGCACAAGAAGAGATGAAGCGATATGCAGATAGAGAAAGAGGAGAGGTGGAAGAATACTGAGTAGGCGACCTGGTGCTACTCAATACAAAAGATCTGAAATACCAAATAGCTAGAAGACATACAGAGAAGTTTACCAAACACTTTGTGGGACCTTACAAAGTAAAGGCAATTATTTCAAGCAATGCAATAGAATTAGAATTGTCAAAAACGGTTAAAATACATCCAGTGGTCAATGTTAGTAGAGTACAAAGATATAAGTCGTAAGTAGAAGGACAGAGGAAAGAAGTGCCACAACCAGTGGTAATTGAAGGAGAAAAAGAATAGGAGGTAGAGAAGATCATGAACAAGAGAAAAGTATAGGGAAGGGATAAATACCTAATGTGATGAAAAGGATGCACGGCAGAGGAAAATACTTGGGAGAGCAAGGAGAATCTCAAGAATGCGATGGAATTGGTAGAAGAGTTTGAAAGGAACTATAGTAGAGAGGAGGAAGAAGAAGTAAGACAAAAAGAGGCTAAAGAGAATAAGAAAGCGTTTAACAGAGAGCTGCCAGGAAGATACACAGCCAAATTGCTTTATAGATGGGGAAATAAGAGGTACAATTGGGAATATTGGAAGAAGATAGAAGAAAATTGGAGATGGTGGAAAAGGAATCCATTCTCAAGGTACAATAGAAATCCATTCTTGAAAAGAATGGAAGAAGAGAAGGATAAATACAAGAGAGGAAAAATAAAAGAGTAGGATAAAGAAAAAGACGAGGAAGATCGATAGAGAATCAAGGAGGATAGAAAATATTTAGAAAATCTAGGGGATGAAAATCTGGACATGGGTAACCTAAGGGACCCATACGACGAACTATAAAAGAAGTTCTTGGGACGAGGACCCTTAAGAGAGGGGTAGTGTCATAAACTGCTGAAATCCCCTAAGTTAATATTTAATTTCCTTTTCCTTTTCTTTTATTTAATTATGTAATATCATCGGATTAGTAAACAAGAACAAATAAATTGAACATGTATAAGTAGTGTATAACAAATTAGCAAGGACTCTAACGAGTTCTCTTTGTCTACTCTAATATAGAGTATGATTCAGGTTAAGGTTACACAACCTAAACTAAGAGTCATTACAGATATGCCTGTGGGAGGACATGGTGGACAGTGGAAGACAGCAGAGTTGGTAACAAGAAACTTCTGATGGCCAGGGGTCACTAGGGAGGTGAAGTGGTACATAGAAGGGTGTAATGCCTGTTAGTGCAATAAGAATCAAACACAATCACTGGCAGGAAAGCTAATGCTGAATTTGATTCCAGAAAAGGCATGGACCCACATTAGTGCAGACTTTATTATGAAGTTACCCTTAGCTCAAGAATACGACTCAATCTTAGTAGTAGTAGATAGATTTACAAAGATGGTACATTTCATACCTACTACAGAGAAAACAAGTGCAGAAGGGTTAGCATAACTATTTAGAGATAATATTTGGAAGTTACATGGACTACCAGATAGTATAATTTCGGATAGAGGGCCACAATTTGTAGCAGGAATAATAAAGAAGTTGAATTGTATGTTGAGGATCGAGACAAAATTATCTACAGCTTTTCACCCACAAATAGAGGGCCAAACAGAAAGAATGAACCAGGAGTTGGAACAGTACCTCCAGATGTTCATAGATCATCAACAAGAGCAATGGCCAGAATGGTTGGGCATGGCTGAATTCACCTACAATAATAAAGTACACACAGGAACTAAAGTGTCACCTTTTCAAGCGAATCAGGGACAAGATCCAAGAATGGGATTTGAGATGAGGAAGAAGGGGAAGTATGAAAGGGTGGAGAAATTTGCAGAAAAGATGAGAAACATACAAGAGGAAGTAAAGGTGGTGCTATAAAAGGCACAAAAGGATATGAAAAGATATGCAGATAGAGAGAGAGGAGAGGTGGAAGAGTATAAGGTTGGCGATTTAGTGCTACTCAGCACTAAAGACTTGAAGTATCAGATGGTTGAAAAACAAACGGAAAAGTTTACTGAATGCTTTGTAGGACCTTACAAAGTAAAGGCAATCATTTCCAGTAATGCAATAGAATTGGAGTTGCCAAGAACAATTAAAATACATCTGGTAGTTAACGTCAGTAGGGTATAAAAGTATAAGTCACAAGTGAAAGGAAAAAGAAAGGAGATGCCACAACCAGTGGTAATCGAGGGGGAAGAAGAATGTGAAGTAAAAAAGATTATGAATAAAAGGAAAGTACGAGAAAGAGATAAGTATTTGGTATAATGGAAGGGATGTACAGCGGAAAAAGACATATGGGAAAGTAGGGAGAATTTGAAGAATGCCATGAAGTTAGTAGAAGAATTCAAGAAAGAGTATAGGAGGGAAGAAGTAAGATGGCAAGAGACAGAAGAAGACAGAGAAATATTTAGCAGAGAATTACCTGGAAGGTATACAGCTAAGTTACTCTATGGATGGGATAACAAGAAATATGACAGAGAGTATTGGAAGCAAATGGAGGAAAACTGGAGGCAGTGGAAGAAAAATCTGTTCTCCAGATATAGTAGAAATCTGTTCTTGAAAAGAATGGAAGAAGAGAAACACAAGTACAAGGGAGGAATGATAGAAGAGTGAAATGAAGAGGAGGATGAGAAAAATCAATGGAGAATAGAGGAGGATAGGAAGTATTTGGAGAGGTTAGAAGATGAAAACCAAGATATGAGTAACCTAAGAGATCCATACAATGAGTTATGAAGAACTCCTTGGGACGAGGACCCTTGAGAGGGGGATAGTGTTATAAAATGGCAGACGAGCTAGATGATCCACAGCAGTGGATTATTTTATTTCTTTTTCTTTTCTGATAATTATGTAATATTAAATGTGCACAGGACATCATGATTTAAAAGAAATACATGGAATAAAATAGTTAGGCAAATACTTATAAACACATATTTGTATATAAGTAGCCAAGCCAATTAGTGGGAACTCTAATGAGTTCTCTTTGTCAAACTCTGACTTAGAGTGTGAGTGAGGTTAAGGTTACCCAACTGTGACTTCAATCATTACATCATGGGTACTGATGTATGTGTAAGGAGGAGTCGTAGAAGTATAGAAGGAAAATGTCTTGGAGAAAAGAAGGCAGAGATATCATGAATCACCCACCCGAACCAAGAATAGTAAGGTTAGAGGGATGGGAAGAAAGAGAGCTATTCTCGGATGGACTAGATGAAGGGTTCTAATTATAGAAAAGAGAGATAAGATAAGATGGGATCACATAACCTAGTCACATGATAAGTCACATGATGGAATCTTCTGGAAGGTTTGGTAGTTACTTAAGCATACACATAGACAAATAGAAAATGTGTATAAGTAGGTAGCACAATTCACCAAGAGACTCCATCGAGTTCTCTTCATTCTCTCATAACATTGAGTGTGATAAGTCCGTCGTCTCAGCTAGGCTTGTCATTACAAGAGGGTGTTATCGGTAGAAACGGTGGAAGAACTATTTACCAAAATGAGGGAGGAGTTTGGGGAGTTCAATGAGGAGTCAAGAAAGGTGGATAAGCTGAGATTGCTGGAGCAGAGAGGGCAGACATGCGATGAGTATGTCCAAATTTTCAAAAAGACATTGAGAAGGAGTGGTATGAGAGCAGACCCCTCATAGAAGAATTCAAGAGGAGACTAAACAGAAATATCAGGAGAAGGCTAGTGGAGGCAGAATCGCCTCCAACCACAATCGAGGAATGGTGGGCAAGGTCAGTAAGGCTGGATAGGAATCTAAGGCAGAACAGGGCAGAAGAGAAGGTACTGGGGGGAAAGAGAGTGGCATGGGTGTAAGGATCTCAGTTACAGTTGCATAACCTTAACCTTAATCCCACTCTTTATCGGAGTTTGACAAAGAGAACTCATTAGAGTCCTCGCTAAATTGTGTATACTACTTATACATGTCTGATTGTTTGTCCTTATTTACTGATCCAACTATATTACATAATTAAAATAAAAGAAAATAAATATTAACTTAGAGACGGAAGGCAATTCATGACAATGGGTGGCCAGACCACCAGAAGTGCAGCCATCTAGAGAGGTTAGGCCCTTCTGGAACAACGGATACCAGGGGGGTTTCTATAGAGCACCAAGGGAAGAACTTGGTGGAGATTTGAGGAGGAGAGAAGGAGGAGGACAAGGGGCTCAAGACCCCAATGCAATGGATGTGGATAAAGGAGGAAGCTAGAGAGATGAGCAGAAGTGTTACAACTGCAGGAGATTCGAGCACATTGTCAAACACTGTAGAAATCCTAGAGAGGTTAGAAAAGGGATACAGAAGGTGTCAAAAGATCAGGGAGACCAGTAAGCCCTTGGTTGGCCTCTCATAATAAATACAGTGTATTGTACAGACATAATGAAATAAACCTTGTTCAATATACTGAGAGAGAAGTGAGATGGATACTTAAACTGTTAAGAGAAGTCTGGCTCAATATCAGACTAGAGAAGGTAGACATCCATGAGGGAGTGTTGGTGAAAGCTCTGTTAGATAGTGGGGTGATGGGGCTGTTTATAAGTAAGAGGTTGGTGGAAAGATAGGGTTTCAAGTTGGAAAAATTGGATAAACCCATAAAAGTAAGAAATATAGATAGGAGTGACAATAAGAAAGGGTCAATAACCTATGAAGTGAAAGTCAACATGTACTATAAAGGACATGTGGAACGAGTAAGGATGAATGTGTGTAAGTTAGGAAAAACAAAAGTAATTCTGGGAATGCTATGGCTCGCAGCACATAATCCAGAAATAAACTGGAAAATGGGAGAAGTAAGGATGACTCGATGCCTATCTTTGTGTAGACATACACCAGAGAAGAAAGTAAAGAGACAGTTAATGAAGAAGAAGGAAAGAGATCTGAGATGGACCATAGAAGAAAGGGAGAGGAAGGAAGAAATTGTAGAAGATCATAGAAAGGTGGAGGAGCTAGTACTCCGATGCTTTTACAAATGGAGAAAAGTATTTGGGAAAGTAGAATCTGAATGAATGCTGACCAGAAAACCCTGGGACCATGCCATCAACCTCAAAGAAGACTTCATACTAAGAAAGGAATGAATCTATCCTTTGTCTAGAACAAAAAAAGAGGAAGTACAGGCATTTGTGGGAAGTCAACTAAAGAAGGGCTACATTAGACCTTCAAAGTCCCCGCAAACCTTGTCAGTACTATTTGTATCCAAGAAGGACAGAAAAAAGAGAATGGTACAAGACTATCAATATGTGAATAAAAGGACAATCAAGAACAGTTATCTCTTACCCTTAATATCCAAGCTAATAGATAGTATGGGGACAAAGAAGGTATTCACGAAGATGGATTTGCAGTGGGAATACAACAATATCCAAATTAAGGAAGGAGACAAATGGAAAGCAGTATTTACAATGCACCTGGGCTCATTTGAACCAACTGTAATGTATTTTGGGCTCACAAACTCACTGGCTACCTTCCAGGCCATAATGAATGACCTATTTAGAGACATGATCAACAAAGGGGATGTAGCTACCTTCATCAATGATGTACTAATAGCAACGGAGATGGAGAAGGGACACAACAAGATAGTGGAGTAGGTGTTAAAATAACTAGAAGAAAATGACCTCTATGTGAAGCTGGAGAAGTGTATGTGAAAGGTCAGAGAGATAGGGTTCCTAGGAGTAATAATAGGGCCAAACAGTTTCCGAATAGAAAAGGAGAAGGTGGAGGGAGTCACAAATGTCAGAACTTGCGAAACAATCCTGGATCCTCTTCAGAGGGTATGAGGTTAAGATGAGGAGAACTTGACAGAGTTCTCTCTATGAATTGACTAGCTATTTATAATACTACATGTGGCTGTGACTAGTCTATTCTAAGAGAGATCAAGGTATCTATTAACTACCATCTGTCAAGTCCTGAGTAATTCCCCACATTAGACAGCTTCTGCCCACATGTTCTCCCACACATGGCAGCTGATGCCTAATTGGCGTGTGATCAACCTCAGATCATCACTTGATCTTCCCATACTTGTCTTTTTTATGATCATGACATTCCCGTATCATGTTTGTTAAGTCGTACCATCATTAATTAATTAATTTAATAAAGAAAAAGATAAGTGTTAGAGCAAATCATAACAATGTCACTGTCAAGAAGATACTCAGTCCAATAATAACAGAACTGTATTTATGCTGTACCTGTCAAGAAGACACTACCTAAAGTATTAATATATCATATTCTATGAATGGAAAGTAGAAAATACCTCAGTCTGATAATAACAGAACTGAGGAATGTAACACTAAGAATGGCACATCCAAGAACAGTGATTAGTAAGCATGACTCATCACATCATAGCTCGCAAAGAAAGCTATCGTAGAGAGATAAGAGAGGAATATTAAGCCGCAGGAAATGAATTCACAACAGTATCATGGTCGTACATTCACAAAAGGTTACTTCCCTTCTACCCAAACTCAACAATTGATTCATGTATCTAGACATTTAGAACCAATGGGTTGCTTATAGTCGCATCATGAATCTGCCGAAACTGTTGAATCAGAAAGCGGAGTAAATGTGAGTGCTTGTGACACTTGTCTTCTGATTGGAATCTGCTGATCATAACCGCAGTCAATTATTTTTGATGGTGCATCATAGCTATAAAGATCAGAAAAGACGGACTGGATTTTCCAGGTCCGGTCATGGACAGAGAGTTCATTAGCGTTCTGGCATTAACAGCTGTCTTCACTGTCCTGTTCGTAAACTGGCTTCACTCTTCAAAACGTTCCAAATCATCTCTTCCGCCCGGTCCAAGGAAGCTTCCCTTTATTGGAAATATCCTGAGTATCCCTCCAGAAAACCAATGGCTTGCACTTTCTAAACTGGCAAAGGAACTTCGTATGAGCTGTAGTCACACCAGAATGAAAGGAAATAGCTTAATTCTTTGATATGTAAGGTACCGACATTTTTCACTTGGATATGGCAGGCAATTCCTTTGTGATTTTGGAGTCAGAAGAAGCTGTCGCAGAACTTCTTGAACACAGGTCTGCTATCTATTCAAGCCGGTAAGTCCTTCAAGAGATTCGTAGAGTCCTCTATCTTATGAAGCTCTCAGACCCGTCACGAAAGTTGTACATCAGCTGTGCGTGTGAATGTCTAGCCTTGCCTCTAGAGGCTATGAAAGACTGATACGACTTCCTTCAATAGACTCGGATGGAGTTGGGCAACTTTTCTCATGCCATATGGAGACCTCTGGAGAGAAAGACGGCGGATGTTTGACCAGTACTTCCACCCTTCGGATACCTCTCTCCATCGTGACCATGAAATCAGACAATTGCATATATTCCTCAACAATATTCTCAAAGAGCCACAGGAACTCATATTACATATCAGACAGTGAGTCCTAAGCTCGTGGATGACAGTCAGCAAACCTTCCTGACGGCTTCTGTCGTAAGTATGATAGGCGCCATTACGATTACCATGGCTTATGGAATCAAAGTAGAGCACTCCAATGATCCTCATGTTCAGCTAGCAGAAGATGCTATTAAACACTTAAGCGAAGCAGGAATTTTTGGAACATTTTTGGTCGAATTCGTACCATTCCTAGAATATTTTTCTGAATGGCTCCCTTGTGGAAGGTGGAAAATTAAAATCGAGAAATACAGACAGGAGATGTACGATCTACTGAACAAACCCTATAACGCTGCTCTTGTGCGTTCGTGTAGGAGTTAACTAAGTGCTATCTCACTCATACTGGGACAGGAGAATGAGACACCAATAGATTCTTTCTTTTCGAGATATTATCGGGATCTGCCTGGCGAGAGGCCTACGACAGATGAAGAGAAGACTCTGAAAGAAATGGCAGGACAGATTTTTGTCGGTATGGCTCATTATCCCCTTGACTCTGGTGGTGAATTGAAATCGTTGTGCAGCTGGTGCAGACACTACCGTCTCTGCTTTAAGCACGTTTTTCCTAGCCATGGTTACCTATCCGGAGGTGTTCAAGAAAGCACAACAGGAAGTTGACAACATCTTGAAAGGACGATTGCCGACACATGATGACATGGTATCCATGCCATACTTGCAGGCCTTATTGACGGAAGTGATGAGGTGGGTATCAAGTTGCACTTGCCGGACTAGAGGGTTAACAGACTCAGGTGGCAACCTATTTTACCCTTAGGCGAGTCGATCACAAATGAAGCTATGTTGATCAAATGACATTTTTACAGGTGTATTTCATTCAGTCCTTCGAGATGACGTCTATAAGGGATATCGCATACCGAAGGACTCCATCATTCTCCCCAACGTTTGGTGCGATGACGAATTATTACCTTAAATCTGAATTTGAATCTGATTGACAATTTTAGGGCATTATGCCATGATCCGGAGGAATTTCCAGAGCCCGATCTTTTCATACCTGAGAGGTTCCTTGAGAATGGGAAGTTCAATGTTCCTGGGAGAGATCCAGTGAAACTCAATTTTGGTTTTGGTCGCCGGCAAGTTTGCTTCCGATACAACTTTGAAAGAGTGCTGATAAATTTTCTTCAGGTCATGTCCTGGAAGTCACATTGGCATTTCAATGTGGTTCATTTGTGCTGCAACTGTATTGGCACTTTTCGATATTAAGAAAGCTCGAGATGAGAAAAGCAACATAATAGAGCCAAATTGCCAGTACAATAGTCGGGGAGCGATCAGGTTTGTATCATCATTCTAGAAAATGCTCAAGTGATGACTGTGGCGTCCTACAGACAAGCTGGTCCATTTAATTGCACTATAAGACCACGATCCCAAGAAGCTATTGACATCATCCAATCTCTGACATGAACAGGAAGCATCACCAGACATGCAAAAAATTATTTCCCGTATTTTGAAGCGAGTTGGGACGCAGTGAGATGCTTGGGTTGAGTTCTTGAGGGAGAACAACTCTATGTAATCACAAAGCCTCACGAGTTAGTGTAAACCATCGGAAAATCGGAGATATGAGGAGAGTAGTTTTAGGAATAATGAATGCCCGGAGGAAAGCAAAAACGATAGAAGGAAATGACGACACAGGGCTGGATAGTTGTCAGATAAAAGTTGATTATTAATTATCAAGTCGAAACAGAATAGTCTTAGGACAAATTCGTAGTATCCGTCCTCAGTGGGCCACGGTGTCTAGTATTCGATAAGAATAGTTACTAAGTGTGTATAGACAATCTGCTACTACCATATTTTAGGCAAGTCCTTCTCACGAGCCAGTGGATTTTGCGCTGTTGACACCGATCGCCTATCTTTTCACAGTTCCACCAACACATGGCAGATGCTGGTGAGTCGTTTCTCAGAATTAATGGCACACTGGCTCGCTCATGCTCCCACACTAGGGTTCTTTAAGGGTACGTCTGCAGAACAAGACAGGCGGTTCTCGGACAAGGAGACAAAGCTCCTGAAGTCGATGAAATTCCCCGTAGAGTTCGATAAAAAGGTTTGTTGACTACTTCATATCGTCGTCTTTTCATGGACTAATGGTCCATGATGCAAAGGTGGACATGCGCAAAGTGAATGTCACGATAATACGACCCTGGGTCGCAAAAAAAATTGTTGAGCTAGTTGGCATTGAAGATGAAGTTGTCGTTGAATATGCCATGGGATTACTGGAAGATGAATCGCAACCGGCATGTGACATCATGACCTTTTTTACCTATATCCTGGCTCACATTGCCCTAGACACCTGATCCCAGGAAAATGCAAATAAACCTTACCGGCTTCCTGACTAAAAACACACCTGCCTTCATGTCGGCACTCTGGAAGCTACTCCTTGAAGCACAAGAAGATGTGACCGGTGTCCCTCGTACTATGATTGAAGAAAAGAAACAAGAGATGCGTAAGGCCAGGGAAAACGATGTTCGAGCAATTGATGAACGTGACCGACGCGCTCGTCTTGATGAAATCAGAGGGGATAATGACCGCGGAAGGGGAGGTGGTTTTGGACGTGGGCGTGGTAGGGGGCGTGGACGAGGTAGAGGAGGATTTGATGATGACCGAAGACCTCGCGATGCAGGTTGGGGAGGCAGAGGTGGTGGTCCTGGCGGTGGGGTAAGTGTTCAATTTACATCAAAAACTCATATACAATAGTTAAATATTGCATAGGGCCGGGGTCGACGAAATTCTCGTACACCACCTCCACCTCGTCGAAATAGGTCTGTTTCCATGGCCTCTTCTCGAGGTTCACGTTCTCCACCTAGGAAGTTCCGCTCTCCACCTCGACAAAGGCAAAAATCGGACTCGCGTTCTCCTCGGTCACCGATTTCGAGTAGGCGAAGGTCACCTCAACGCCGTTTTTCGATAGCTGGCTCCGTATCCCGTTCAGGTTCTCGTTCCCCATCACTGATCCGTTCATCGCGTTCCCGTTCTCGCACTCCTCCAAACCGTCGTCGTCTTCGTTCACCATCGTTCACTCCTCCTGTCCGCGAGCGTAATCATCAAGGTCGGAAGGGTAACAGAATTTCTCCACTGCGTCGCCATCGTAGATATCCTGGTACTCGACCTCATGTCGACTCTTTAAGCCGGTCAAGATCACCTCCACGCGGTTATAATTCTAGGCGGAGAAGTGCCAGCCCTCCACCCAGGCGAAGGAGTCCGGGATTTCGTAGCCGAAGAAGTCCATCTGGTTCCCTTATGTCAAGATCTCCTTCCCCACGAAGATGGAGCCGAAGCAGTGATCGCAGATCGTTGCGTAGAAAAGGGCGGTATGAAAGCCGAAGTCGTAGCCGAACTCCCATATTTAGGGATGATGCAATGGATATAGACGAAGGGGATCGTAAACCTGGTGAGAGTGGCGAACTAAAGATAAGAGGCCAGGCAGAAGTAGAGAGAAGAAAGAGTAAGTGGGACGAAGAGCCAATTTATAGCAGTGGTGTAAGTTCTCTTGAATCTGACCGGTGCTCTAGCATTTATCAATTGACAGGCGTCTAGTAACACTCCTCAAGTCGAGCTCGAGAAGAGAGAGAACGAATTGAAGGAGAGGGCACTGAGGCAAAAGGTGATGAGGAGCAGGAAAATGACTTAAGTGCATCTGTGGTTACCATTCAGCTAGTGGCAAGTAAAAATTCAACCATCTTTTGTCTCTCGTTCTCCTTTCTGCAAATCTGCTGTGCCCGTTTTACTTATGTGTTCCTTTCATCTGTACAGTTGCTCCTTTATGTCGCTTCACCTTCCGAACGAACGGCGGTTCAACCAATATCGGTTTGCCTGTTTACCATATACCAGAAATATAAGTCTGACCACGTATTTTTTTTCGAGACAATTCTCGGAACAATCCCATAAGTTAGGCCTAGCAAAATCGACAAAAGCTCAAGTTTTATGCCCATATAACTGAACGCTCATCTTTGATTTCTATATACACTTCTTCGCCCTTTCTGAGCCAATGCGAAACCAGTACAGAGACTTACAATTTCTATGCTTGTCTTTTGAATTACTGCTACACGAAAAAGATTGCAGATTTTTCTTGGAAAGTGATTGCTCGCAAGTGTGAAGCTTGATTGAAATCATCATGGAATTGGATCCCCTTCAATGAGTGTGAATCTCGATGGGGATGAGTGGAGTTCAAATTTGTTCGAAGGTTGCTAGTTGCAATCCGATGGACAAATCTGGTTCCTATGAGTCTTGCTTTCGCATACTCGTACTCCACTTTAGGATGTCATGAATAAATCCCTATTCATCATGACCGTAGCTCGTGACGTCATGATATCTCAAAAACAAGCACAAATCGCTGACGCAACGATCTGTGGAACAATGTCTATGTGGTCCAACGTGTTTTCCAGTCCAGTCTCTTAGTGACCGTAAGGTAAGCGTGGCAGGCAATCACTCGGGTATTGTAAAATCATTTTCACCTTTGGCCCGTTCAACTCGAATAAGCCTGAGCCCGAAGGCCGTACTGATGTTTACGTGTGGATGGTGATCGTAATGCAACCTTAAATTAATCCTTTTTAACGACAAACTTAAGGCTGACTGGATGTACAATGAGAACTGTCAGTTCTAGCTCGCTTCTACAAATGCCGATGGTTTCGGCTATTCGTTTCTAAAGGTAGATACCGAAATTGATATATTAGACTGTTAAATGGTTTGGAGGGAAGTTCCTATAGATAGCAATGTTTCAGGAACGGCAAGCGACAGGTACATTGCCACAATGCCATGACTGAATTACAGTATGAAACACCACAGCCATGAGTGGATCATGAGTAGATGCCCGGGCGGGCTAGAGTCAAGTAGATATGCAGGTGGACTAAACCCTCAGATGTCTGAAATTTCAGAATATGACGTCATGTGACTTTTCTCCAAAGACTTGAGAGAACCTGGAAGCTTTTGAGAAACCCCGTCCGTTTCTTCGACCATGTCCGCTGTAATGCCGAACCCCACCACAGAGCCTACTGTAGGTCCAAGCAATAGTGGTGGGAACACGCAGCGCGGCGCCAGCTACTTCTTCGGGTTTCTTATCACTTTCGTTGTTCTTCTCCTCATCTTCGTTGGTTGTGGAGTGGTCTCACGAAGGAGATTTTCAGCGCGCCAGAGGGCAAGGTTCGAATGGAACATGGAACCTTGGGCAGAGAGGACAAGAGAGGGTGTTGGCTATGTTCCTCCGGTGTTGGTAGAGAAGTACCTTGCAAGCACAGAATACAGATTGTCACTCTGGAAGGACATGATTGTACGGGACGGTTCCTGTTCCCAATATTGTGAAAGAGGCTGATGCTTCTGATGATAGCCACTGTCTGCACTGTTAGTTAACCCAGGGAAAGACGTTCTGTCATCTCCATCACCATCAGCTCCACATCAAGTACCACCCTCGTCGACCATTTATGGTGGCTCAGACCTCAATAACATCGAAACCGTTACTCGAACACCGTCTGCAACACCTCAAATGCAGGCAGAACCTCTCGCTCGCAGCGGTTCGGGGCGCTCTGGTCTGGTTCGATTGACTGACCCAGTGTCCTATCATCTCAATCCCAATGTCATTGAGCCAGAGCGACCGGCGTCCTGCCTACATCGAGAGCATCGAGAGGATGGGAACGAAGACGAGCAACAGGCACAGGGGATTGTGCACCGAAGATGCGGCTGTCGTTCTCACCTGAGTTCTTTCTCATGGTCCAGGCTTCCATTTCGGCGTCGGAGAGAACGTGGGCTGTCAATGAATGCAGAGCAAGGAAATCATAGTGTCTACTTTGATGAAAAATCACAGCAAGATACACCTATGACAAGAGATCTAGTGCTGCAGGTCGCAGTGCTCGTTGAAATGCCTTCACAAACATCACACACAGATGAAGGCGAGATACAACTTCCAGCGTATGAAATTGGTGTCGCGAGCATTCCTTGGACAGATGAACTGAAAAATAACAGACGTTCTTCGTCCACGCTTGTAGTTAACTGATCTTTCTTTCGACTTTAGTTGTCTTTGTCCTCGTTTTCGTTCCATAGTCTTGCATGCACATGTGTAATAATCCCCACGATGTTCGCTGAATCTTCGTAGCATTTTCCTGCTTAATGGTACTGTTGAGAATTTTAATTCAAGGCCTAGAAAATTTCCCAGATGTATCTATTCACACACCTGATCACCTCCTAATTTAAGATGTATAAGATGTACCAGATATTTTATCAATGTCAGCTGTCTCAAACCCTAGTAGACCCATTTTGGGAGTATTGAGAAACTACCATAGATAGACATCCACTTGTCAGGATAACTTTCATGAATAGTATTTGTTGAAATGGACTGACACATGTACCAATCGATCAACCTCATACATTCTGCTGTGTACAGTCTTGATAATGGTTGAACTGATAATTGAGGAAGATGAATCACGGTAATGTATCGTGCTTTTCGGCAACTGGATGGGTCTACAATGATTTATTTGGCCGTGACGGAATGTCATCTATATCTTTGGCTGGTTGCTTTGATGTCTAACCGGATGAGTTACTCTGGCCAACGAAAATGTCATCCCAGATCACCGAAAATTCGCTACCAAGTGTTCCAAGAATGGCATACCAAGCCAGGATCAAGAGGATAATCGATTCACCTGATCATGGGACACAACGCCCTCTTCTAATTTACCTCCAAAGATGGAGCTATTGGAGAGTACGAGCAACCTCACATCAAAGTATCAGCTGCCAAGCGAATTTCGAGTGCGGGCAAGTGCCAGGATCCGGTTGTAACCAGAGCTCCCCAAAGAAGCCCAAATTCTATATTAAAACAACCAGAGTGACATGGCGAGAACAGACTCCAATGACAACAAACATCTGGCATCCTTCAGATGCAGTTTCTTGTCCAAGAGATCTCAAGACTTTTTCTTGTCTTCCTTTGCTTGTTGTATGATTCCAAGGCCAACAATTACACCATCAGCCAGCACATCAGCGGCTTTGCGACCTTCTTTCGTAATAGCATGGACTTGGCGAAGATATTCTTGTTCTACCTGCTTGGCGTGTGCTCGCTGAGTGCAGGTCAGCACTGGAATCGGTCGTGTGAAAAGACGCAAGAACCTCTTTGTAGTGGTGAAGGCACTCAAAATAGTCAAAATACTGAGTGACACAACTCTTGGGGTCGTCTGTACCAGCATAACACTACGAAGGATAGGCAGAAGTATTTTAGTAGATAGCTTTACACACCTTCTGGAAGTCTTGCCAGTGGGGAAAGCATCGCGGGCGTCCTGAGAGCAGGTTTGAGATTGTCGTAGGATAAATTCTGTGACGGACATGAATTCTCACCTCCTGAGTAAGCGAAGCCTGACTATATTATGTATCGGAATTGATTCATCCAAAAGTAATTAGAGACTTACTGCCATGATTATTCTCTGAAGAAATCGGGTGTTGTGTCACGCAATAAGTGTTCAGACACGTGATTATCACTTATAAAATGTCATCTTAAGTCCCAAACTATCAAGCAGATAGTATGTCCACTTATATTTTCTGTTACACTAATGCTGATGTTTCAGAAGAACAGAAACTTCTTCATACATGGCAGAAAATGCTGAGATTGCGTTTGCACGAACGTTCCTAAACACGTTGTCGACTCAACCCATCACATACGGAAACGATTATCAGCAACCATTGGAGAATTCCCTGAAGCGAGTTCAAGTTCTTCCTGTGCGTTTGGAGGCACACAGGGGTCTTCAACAACTATGAAACCCGTTTCTTACTCAGCATTAACAGGTTTCGCTTCCTCCTCCGCCGATGCGTAAGCGCGTTGAAAGTTCGGCACTTGGCATTGGTGAGTCTCACTTCATCGTTTTCATTTTTTTTACTCACTCTCTGTTCGTTCTTTTAATATTTGTCCGCTGTTACTATTGTTTGATATTGTCATCAACGCCAATTGACTAAACAACTTCATTGTCTATCCCTCTTATACATTTAAAACGTGATTGGGCCCTGTCGTCTGAATGACTAACTGAAACTGCGGCCACACCC
>Ga0154005_100391_pt1 | contig 19195 bp, 18 predicted proteins | sample TSFL089MetaG_FD_104698 | JGI IMG/M metagenome (GOLD analysis project Ga0154005, IMG submission 104698) | Attine ant fungus gardens microbial communities from Florida, USA - TSFL089 MetaG | ecosystem: Host-associated > Fungi > Mycelium > Unclassified | place: USA: Florida, Lake Talquin State...
ACTTAGTAGACTCAATGGGAAATAAGAAACTGTTTACTAAGATGGATTTACGATGGGGCTACAATAATGTACACATTAAGGAGGGAGATGAGTGAAAGGCAACCTTCACTACACATGTGGGGTCATTCGAACTGGTGGTGATGTTCTTTGGGATAACGAACTCGCCAGCAACGTTTCAAGGGATGATGAATGAGATCATGAGAGATCTTATTAATGAGGGGAAGGTGGCAGTATTTGTGGATGATGTGTTAGTGGGAACAGATGGTGAGGAGGAACATGATGAAATAGTAGCGGAAGTGTTGAAACGGTTGGAGGAGAATAACTTATACATGAAACCAGAAAAGTGTTCATGGAAGACAAGTAAAGTGAACTTCCTGGGAGTAGTGATGGGTCAGGAGAAAATTGAAATGAAGGAGGAAAAGGTGGAAGGAGTATTGAACTGGCCAATATCAAAGATGGTCAGAGATGTCAGAAAATTCTTGAGACTCGCCAACTACTATAGACAATTTATTAAAAACTTTGCAACACTCGTAAAGCCCTTAAATATGTTGACAAGGAAAGACGAGAAGTGGAGATGGGGGGAAGACCAGCAGAAGGCATTTGAGCAACTGAAAGAGATCTTCACCACAAGACTGTTGTTAGTAGCACCTAACTTAGACAAAGAATTCAGAGTTGAGGCAAACACTTCCAATTTTGCAACAGAAGGTATGTTGTCTATTAAATACGAAGACAATAGGTGGAGGCTGGTAGCTTATATCTCTAAATCTCTAAATGAAACAGAATGTAATTATGAGATTCACGATAAAGAGATATTGGCGGTAATTAGATGCCTAGAGGCCTGGAGGCACTTTTTGGAAGGCACAAGGGGAAAGTTTGAAATTTGGTCAGACTATAAGAACTTAGAGTATTTTATGAGCAATTAGAAATTAAACAGATAACAAGCAAGATGGACTCTATATCTCTCAAGGTTTGACTTTATCTTAAAACATGTATCTGGGAGTAGAATAGGAAAGGTAGATGGCTTAAGCAGAAGATCAAATTGGGAGGTAGGAGTGAAAAAGGACAATGAGGAGCAGATATTGGTAAAGAAAGAATGGTTAGAGGCTAGAGCAACATAGGTGTTAGAAGTAATCATTGAAGGAATAGACATTCTAGACAGGATAAGAAAGAGTGAGGCAAAAGATAACGAGGTAGTAAAAGTAGTGGAAGAAATAAAATGAGCTGGAGTAAAGGTTTTAAGAGATAAAGAGTGGCAAGAACACGAGGGGTTGATATTAAAGGAAGGAAAGGTATATGTACCTAAGGATGAGAAATTGAGAGCAGAGATAATCAGGCTGCATCATGACATGCCTGTGGAGGGACAAGAAGGACAGTGGAAAACCACAGAGTTGGTGACAAGAAACTTCTGGTAGCCAGGAGAGGTAAAGCGATATGTGAAGGGATATGATGTGTGCCAACAAAATAAAAATTGTATGCAAGTACCTGTAGGAAAGCTAATACCAAATTAAATACCAGAAAAGCCATGGAGTCATATATCAGTGGATTTTATTATGAAGCTACCATTGGTCCAAGGATATGATTTGGTTTTGGTGGTAGTAGATAGGTTAACAAAAATGGCGCATTTCATACCTACTACAGAAAAGATTACAGCAGGAGGACTAGCTAGATTGTTCAGGGATAATGTCTGGAAGCTACACAGCTTGCCAGAAAGTATTATTTCCGATAGAGGGCCACAGTTTGCAGCAGGAGTGATAAGAGAGTTAAATGTGATGTTGGAGATCAATAGTAAATTGTCAACAGCATTCCATCCACAAACTGACAGACAAACTGAAAGGATGAATCAAGAACTAGAACAGTACTTAAGAATTTTCATAGATTATCGCCAGGAACAGTGGTCAGAATGGTTGGGAACAGCAGAGTTTGCTTACAACAACAAGGTATAAACAAGTATGAAAGTGTCGCTTTTTAAAGCAAATAATGGATGAGATCCTCGCATGGGATTTAAACTCAGGAAGAAAGGAAAGTTTGAGGAGACAAGCAAATTTGTAGAAAGGATGCAAAAAATACAAAAAGAGGCTAAGATGGTACTGGGAAAAGCACAAGAAGACATGAAAAAGTATGCAGATAGGCATAGGGGAGAAGTAGAAGAATATTGAGTAGGAGATCTAGTACTACTCAGTACCAAGGATCTTAAATACCAAATAGTGGGAAGGAGAACAGAGGAACTTATGGAGAGGTTTGTCGGACCTTATAGAGTCAAGTCAATAGTTTTGACAAACACATTAGAATTAGAACTACCTAGCATAGTAAAGATATATCCGGTAGTTAACGTAAGTAGAGTACAAAGATATACAGGACAGGTGGAGGGACAAAGAAAAGAAATGCCACAACTGGTAGTAATAGAAGGGGAAGAAGAATGGGAGGTAGAGAAAATAATAAATAAGAGACAAGTATGGGGAAGAGATAAGTACCTGGTACAATGGAAGGGGTGTATGGCAGAGGAAGACACTTGGGAGAGTAGGGAAAATCTTAAAAATACAAGTGATCTAGTAGAAGAGTTTGAAAAGGAATACGAAAGAGAAGAAGAAGAAGAAGCAAGGTGGCAAGAAACAGAGGAAAATAAAAGGGTGTTTAGCAGGGGGTTGCCAGGGAAGTATATGGCAAAGATACTGTATGGATGGAGGGAGAAGAAGTATGAGCAGGAATATTGGAAGAGATTGGAAGAAAATTGGCAGTGATGGAAAAGGAACCCATTTGCAAAAGTGAGCCACAATTTATTCTTACAGATGAAACAAGAAGAGGATGAGATGGGAAATATTGGTGATTAGGACAGTGAGCTATAAAAAGGTCCTCAGAACAAAAAAGCTTGAGAGGGGGTGGTGTAATAAAATGGCAGACAAGCTGGAACATCTGCAGCGGCAGAATATTTTATTTCTTTATCATTTTCTTTTATTATGTAATAGTTTGAAGTGCATGGGACATCATGACTCAAAAGGAGTCTGTGGGATAATTCAAGTAGACAAATACTAGTAAATACTGATTTGTGTATAAGTAGTTAGACCAATTAGTAAGGACTCTAATGAGTTCTCTTTGTCAACTCTGACTTTGAGTGTGAGCTGAGGTTATCTCTACTAATGTTCACTATACTTCCACATATCACTTCACCTCCCTAGTGACCCCTGGCCACTAGAAATTCCTTGTGACCAACTCCACCATCTTCCACTGCCCTCTATGTCCTCCTACAGGCATATCATGATGTAGCCTAATCACTTTTGTTCTCAACTTTTCATCTCTAGGAATGTATACTTTTCTCTTTTTCAACATCAGGCTGTCTTTTTGATACCATTCTTCATCTCTCAGCATTTTCACTCCTGCTCATTTCATTTCTTCTACTGCTTTGATGACCTCATCATCTCTTGCTTCACACTTTCTTACTTTATCCAGTAAGTCCACTCTTTCTATGATTACTTCTACTACTCTGATTCTCTTTACATCTAACTACTCCTTCTTCACCAACATTTGTTCTTCATTGTCCTTCTCCACTTCCACTTCCCAATCCAGTCTTCTGCTTAATCTATCTGCCTTCCCCACCTTACTTCCTGAGGTGTGTTTCAATATTCCAAGTTTTTATGGTCTGTCCAGACTTCAAATCTACTTTCTCCTTCCAAGAAATGTCTCCACACCTCCAGACATTGTATTACACCCAACATCTCTTTGTTGTATATTTTGTAATTCCTTTTTGTTTCATTTAACGACTTAGAAATATACACTACCAGTCTCCATTTACTATCCTTGCACTTAATAGATAGTACTCCTCCCATTGCAAAGTTAGAGGCATCCACTTCCATTCTGAGTTCCCTATCCAAATCTGGTGTGACTAGTAATGGTCTACTTGTAAAGACCTTTTTGAGCTGTTCAAACACTGTCTGTTGGTCTACTCCCCAATTCCACTTTTTTTCCTTCCTCGTCAGATTGTTCAAGGGTCTAGCCAGCTTTGCAAAATCCTTTACAAATTGTCTATAGTAATTTGCAAGCCCCAAGAACTTTCTAACATCTCTGACTGTCCTAGGTACAGGCCAGTTCAGTACTCCTGTCATCTTATCCTCTTCCATCTCAATCCTCCCCTAACCTATTATTACTCCCAGGAAATTCACCCTCTATACTTTCCAAGCACATTTCTCTGGTTTCACATATAGATTGTTCTCTTCTAACCTCCTCAGCACTTCTTTCACCAATTCATCATGTCTCTCCTCTATCTCTGTTCCTATTAACACATTGTCCACAAACACCACTATCTTTTCTTTGTTGATCATATCTCTTAGGATTTTGTTCATCATACCTTGGAATGTGGTAGATAAATTTATCATCCTGAAAAACATTACTACTGGCTTATACGACCCCACATATGTAATAAAGGCCACTTTTCATTCATCTCCCTCCTTGATTTGCACATTATTGTAGCTCCATTGGAGATCCATCTTAGTAAATACTCTCTTATTTCCCATAAAGTCTACCAGATCTGTAATTAACAGCAGAGGGTAATTGTTCTTAACCATCTGCTTATTGAGTCTCCTGTAGTCCATAATTATATGCTTCCCCCTATCCTTCTTGTTTACAAAGAATACTGGCGAGGTTTAAGGCGACTTTGAAGGTCTGATGTATTCCTTCTTCAGATGTTTGTTGATGAACTTTTGTACTTCTTCCTTCTCATTTCTGGAGAGAGGGTATACTCTTGCTTTGCTAGCTTTGAAGTCGCCATTAAGATCTATTGCATGATCCCATACCTTCCTATCCTTTCTGACTCCACCTTTCCAAACACTTTCAGCCACTTGTGAAACTTTTTAGGCACCATCTCTTTCACCTTCCTATGATTTGCCTCATCTCAGAGGCTTGAATGTTCGCCTTATATCTTTTGCTTTTCTTTAATTCTGCACTGCCTTCTAATTAACAGTTTCTGCCACTCTCCTTGGATTATTGATTCTAGCCCTCCTCTTCTAGGCCCTAGGTACTGTCCATTCCACTTCTTCTCTCCAGTTTCACCACGGTGTTTTCTTTTCTGTCCTACAGGGCAGGCAAAACACTTCTCCCTTCTCTCCTACCACTACATCTTTTCCTCCACATGCATTACACTTTACCTACTTCGCTCTTCTGCTTTCTGCTTCTCTCTCTCTCCAATTCCATGCTTCCTTGCAACTTCTGCACCACATATTGCACAATTGTGCTTTCTCTAGGAAACCCTGTCCCCTGTTCTCCTAGGTTTTCATTCCCTTGTAGTCACATCCTCTACACTCTACAAAGATGACCACTTCTCTGGATATTATCCACCCCTCCATGCATATTGCTGCTCCCCTTGGAGGCAGCCTCCTTGCTCTACTATGCTCTTTCACCTTCTTCCATACTTCTTGCTGTGGCGCTACTTTTACCTTCCTCTTTTCCTTTATCTTTAGACATTCCCACTTCTTGTGTTCCTTCTCCCCATATCCAAAGCATTTCACTTCCTCTTTTATTATTTCTTACCTCTTTACTTCTCTCACCCCACATCACCCTACTCTTCAACACTTTGAACCTATTTCCCACTACTGCTTTCTTCTCCTCCTCTCCTCCTTTGCACTTTTAGGCAAGGTACCCGAACCTCCCACACTTCCTACAGATTCTTCCTTCTCTTCCTTCTAATTCTGCCCTTAATTTAGCAAAGGTATGCTTTTGGTTGAGTATGTCACTCATGAGTTGATTATACACTTCTAAGGACATTGTGTATTGTACTTAGAAGGGCAAGTTGTTGTTGTGTAAAAAAAATGACAATGTATTGTACTGCTAGTTGACTGACCTTTCTTCTTTGGCTTTGACTACTGACTACTTATGTCTACTGGGGTGCAAATCTTCACCCAGCTAGGTACTTAATGCCTTACTGACTATTGCCCTAATACTAGGGTTACACTATCACTTCTTAGGGAAGATCCCTACTCTAATCATCTTCTTAAGGGTGTGACAATGTTCCTCTGTATGTACTAGTCACAATGAACTAGCAGCACAAGGCTGATAAAGTAAAAGGTTTTACAAGTACTCCACTAGACACTATCTGTTGTCAGGTTTGGTCTATGTATGCACTTAGGTATAGTGCCCACAGTCCACCTCCAGGGTCTAAACTTCCTGGTCAGTCCACTTAAGTCCATGACCTGGCTGTAACAACTCTTAGTTTAGACTGTGTGACCTTAACCCAAATTGTACTCTATATCAGAGTTGACAAAAAGAACTCGTTAGATTTTGTACACTACTTATACATGTTCAATTATTTGTCCTTGTTTACTGATCCAAACATACTATTTAATTAAAAGAAAAGAAAAATAAAAGAAAAATAAATATTGACTTGGAGGAATTTGGCAGTTCATAACACTAGCTATAAGAAGGTTGGAAGTGATCGGAGTTGATCACACACCAAGAGAGTGATGAGAGTGTAGTATGACAGGGATTGAGGTGATTGGTGTCTGGTAGCGGTAATGAGTTCTAATGTAACAATTGAAGTTGTGGTTGAGTAACCCTAACCTTGTTCACACTCTAAGTTAGAGTTTGACAAAGAGAACTCATTAGAGTTTCCACTATTTGTTCTACACTATTTATACAATTTAATTATTTGTACATATTATGTTTCTCTCACATTTCTCTATTGAGTCACCATTCCTGATTTGGTAATAAGTTCTCACACATCTGATAATTAAAAGAAAAATAAATATTGTCTTAGAGGAATTGAGCAGTTTATGATAGCCAGGTACTAGTAAGAGTGACCTGAGGATATATATAGAGAGAGAAGCAGTAATAGAGAAGTTGATGGACAGAAAGTATCAATGATGTAAGGCCTGCGAAATACGACCCAGGCAGTTAAAGAGATAGTAGAGAGCTGAGGAGAGAATCAGTGGCCTATCACCAGCCAATTGTTAGGACCAAACTTCGCAGAAAGTGGAACTTGATGCTGAGGACAGGTTACAACCTTGAGGGTTGAACCAACCTCAATCTCAGGTCTTGGTAATATAAGGGAAACTGGTAAAGGTCAAGGGTGAGATAGCTTTGGAGAAAATAGAACTGAAGTTTTGCCTATGGAAGAACAAAGCTAAGATATCTGACTAACACTGATGGGGATCAATAAAGGGGGATTGTTTGTAATGTGTGTGTAGATAGAAATATTAATGTGCTTTACTGTCTTTACAAAAGTGGGTATTACCGAGTCAGAGAATCAAAATCTCCAAGTTGTTCTACAATTGTGTGCAATTAAGTAGGCACTGGGGAGGTAATCAAATATAAAAGGGAGGGGCTCATGAGATAGTAAAAGCTTATTATTAAACACTAGAATAAAAGAAATGTTTTTAGTTTCTGCTCAAGAGCACTCTCACTGGTTGGATCTCAAAGGTGTGCGTTCCTCTCACACTGTAGCACTACCATTCAAGATACTAGTCTAGTAAACTGGCTTGCCGTCAATACAGCAGTCCTACCTAGATCTCATATTGCCCTCATGCAAGCTCACTCTCAACTGACTATACAGTTGGCAACTTCCTCTGAAAACATGTAGTGAGTGGTTTAGCTCCTAGTTCAAGCAAATGCCCAAGTCCTCCTTTAGAGTGGGTATCCCTTGAGGGAAGTTTTATAAAGTTTTATAAAAGAGAAAGAGAGAAAAAGAGCTCTTAGTCACTCAAGTCGAGTTTCAGCTCTAAAGCAACAAAGAGCAAAAAAGGGGGTTCTTCTTCTTACGCCTCTCTGTGCTACTAGAGTATTATATTAGTATTACAAAGCCCAGAATGCAATAAACAAGGTAAGAAAGAAATCCTCTAGATTACTCAAAAAGACAGGTAGAATGAGTCAAGTCTACATCCGATCATGCAATAGCTGCTCTCCGTACTCTCTGTCCATTTCCTACCAACTTTCTTTATCTCATCAGCCAACCTTGAGCCTGTTCTAAGTGTTCTAGAGTGCTTGAGAGGTTCATTGGACATTGGTCCGACCACTCTCAAGCACATCTTCATCATCGATATCACTCCTCTCTGCTTCCAACTCTTCTGATTTCTTTCCTAAACCTTCCTCTACTCTCTCTTCTATTTTCTATTCACATCTCTCAGGTTCTTCTTCTTTCTATCCCTTCCCGATAATGTTTGGCATATTTTTGTCTTGTTCTTCTATATTTGGACTGCCAATCAGGACTGATGTGCAATCTCTGATGGTGTTCCTATTATAAACCAGGGGTCAGCTATTGGGTGACATCATTATCAAGGGAAATGCTTCTAAGGTCGAGTTCGCTCTCGAGAGCACTTCTAGGGGGAAGTCCATCTTATAGATATGATATGAGACCATCCGGAAAGCGTTATGAGGTACTGATAGTGGTGATTGTGGCCACTACTCCACTACTCAGATAGTGTTCTCAAGTACATGACCAGACTTCTAGTGATTATGTCTGGGGAGCCGATTCTCTCTCGAAAGCTGTTTATTATGATTATTAGGTTCTGAATGTCACTTATATTGCCAAAATTAATTGTCAGGCATGACGACATAGTCTCATTTTATGTATGCTGACTAATTCATAAGTAATACACTACTAAGCCTAGGGGTCATACTGGGGCATGACACCAATAGTCCAACGGTAGATGTTGAGGAATAAAAACTAGATCATGTCAAAGGTCCAAAGACTAGTAGCCTCGACAACAGGGCCAGTGGAGTATAGTTGATGACAGAGAAAGGATACCAAGGAGTTTGGATTCTATCCAAGACCAGAGATCTGTGAGGGCAAGAAGTGGAACCTTGTGCCTGAAATCAGAGGGGCTTGGTGGAGTTTAGATGGATGCCAGAGATAGACGTAAGGTCTACGAGATTTGGCCTAGGCAGTCACAGTGTTAGCACCAGAAGTGTGCTCGACTATGACCTATGGATCTAGAAATAGTGACAGTCAGGAGCAGATTGGGTCCAGAATAATGGGAGTGCCCAGGCTAGTAGAAATAAGACCTAGAGGGGCTTAGTTGTAAAGGAAATTAACAAGCAGAGAAGCTGAGACAGAGTAAGTCCTTGAAGGCAGTTAGTCCAACGAGTAGGACACCATGGAAGTCCCAAAAGCCTCAGTATGGGTGAGGGCAAGTGAGAGATGTAGGAGAGAGGGAATAAACCTTGAAGAGAGGATTGTGTCTAGGCTATGCTGCTGATAATGACCAGAACCTTGGAGAAAAGAAATCAGTGGCTAATACAGGCCAAAGATTTAGAGTTGGCAGTTCAATACAGAGCCAATGATTTAGGAAGGAAGCAGATATAGGGCACACCCAAGACAAAGAGAATTGCGTGGTAGTTGGAAAATTAGTAGAGAGAAGAGGACGTAAGATCCTGGACTAGGCAGCCGGCAAGATAGAGCATAAGACCTGTGAGATTTGGCCCAGGCAGTAAAAGAGGAGAGTCCAACCTGACAAGCTAAGGAGATAAAAATAGTGCGAAGGCCAGTTAACAGAGGTCTGGTAATAGCTGAGGTTTTATGCTGGTTAACAAGGTCCAGCAAGTTAGATTTTATTAGTGTATTTTACTACATTTTCAAACTGTGCCAAGGGTACTAATAGAAGTTTTGTATGGGTCAGAAAACCCCAGAAACTTAGTTATATTAGTAAAGAGAATGTAAGTCCTTGAAGGGAGACAGCTAGATTTAATTTTTCTATTTATTTATAAAATTAGAAAGTAAATAAAATAAAGTGGAAAATGCCAGGAGGCAGAAGTCTTATACCACCCTGAGAAGGGGATAATGGGAAAAGGGGTGGAAAATAGAAGAAAAATAGTAAAATCTTTTTTAGAAAGGGATTGCTAGGATGTTGATCTTTGAAGAGGGGATAGTAGGGGAGGTGGATACAAAGAGTAACCACCTAGTATGAGGACAACAATGGGTTGGCAGTTGTAGGAGGCAACTGATACAGCAGGAGGTATGAATGCTATAGTCAGGAGACGAACTATGGAGGGATGCAGGAGTGACACAGCAAGTACAATGATGTTACAACAATAACATAGATGTCGGATGAACACTTAGGGAATACGACCCTACACTGTAAAGTGTAAAAAAAATTTTTAAGCCAATAAAAAGAAAGGGGAAAAAAGAAATTATTAAACTAATAAAAAATTTAATAATAAGGATGTTTGTCAGGGACGATAAACCTTAAGGAGGGAATAGTGTTATAATTTGCTCTAGCACTTATCTTTTTCTTTATTAAATTAATTAATTAATGACAGTATGACTTAATGAACATGATGTTTCCACATCATGATTATAAAAGGGATAAGCATGAGAAGATCAAGTAATGATCTGGGATAGATCACATGCCTATCAGGCAGCTGCCATGTATGGGAGAACATGTGGGCAGAAGTTGTCTGATGTGGGGAATTACTCAGGACTTGACAAATGGTAGTTAATAGATACCATGATCTCTCTTAGAATAGACTAGTTATAGCCACATGTACAAGTATAAATAGCTAGTCAATTTATAGAGGGAACTCTATTGAGTTCTCCTTGTCTTTAATCTCATACCCTCTGAGGGGGATCTGGGATTGTCCCATAGGTTCTGACAATAAGTATTTGGTAAGGTAGAAGGGATATACGGTGGAAAAAGACACTTGAGAAAGCAAGGAGAATCTGAAGAATATAATGGAACTGGTAGAAGAATTTGAAAGGGAATATAGTAGAGAAGAAGAGGAAGAAGTAAGATATCAAAAAGCTGAAGAGGACAAGAAAATGTTTAGTAGAGAATTACTAGAAAGATATATGGCAAAGCTACTATACAAATGGAGAAATAAGAAGTATGATAGGGAGTACTGGAAATAAATGGAAGAGAACTGGAAATAGTAGAAAAGAAATCCATTCTCAAAATACAGTAGAAACCTATTCCTAAAGAAGATGGAAGAAGAGAAAAATGAACACAAAGGAGAATAGATAGAGAATTAGAATAAAGAAGATAATAAGAAAGATCAATGGAGAATTGAAGGAAACAGGAAATATTTGAAAAAATTGAGAGATGAGAAATTCAAAATAGGTAATCTAAGGAATCCATACAGTGAATTATGAAAAAAAGTCCTTGAAACAAGGACCCTTAAAAGGAAGGTAGTGTCATAAATTGCCTTTTTCCTTTAAGTTAATATTTATTTTTTTTAATTATATAATATCATTGGATCAGTAAATAAGGACAAATAATTGAACTTGTATAAGTAGTGTATACCAAATAATAGGAACTCTAATGAGTTCTCTTTGTCAACTCTGACTTAGAGTAGAGTTAAGTCTAAGGTTGCTTATCAAAGACTAAACTCTTACAAAGTGGCAATTTATGACATATAACTAAAGAAATGAAAAGAGCAGGAAATCTTCTCTAATAGATTAGATAATGTGTTCTAAAAATAGAATAAGAGATAAGATTGGATTAGATAAGGCTAACATAATCTGATCACATGATTAGACTTCTAGAAGGATTGTAGAAAATTACTTAAGCATATATATAGACAAATAGCACTTGTATATAAGTAGATAGAGTAATTCATAAAAGATAAGTCAGTCATTTCAACCAGCTTGTTATTATACTAGGGCCCTTCTAGACCTAGGGGCTGGCATTTCCAAGACTCTAGTAGTAACTGATATTGACATAGGTAATGTTTTCTTGTTTGTTGTGCTTTCAAATTGACTAAATAATTCCTTTCATGCATGTTCTCTTAGTGTTTCTTTGTTGTTCAGAATGTAAGAGTTTAGTCTTTGGTGAGCAATCTTAGGCTTTACACTATTCTAAGTCAGAGTTGACAAAGAGAACTCATTAGAGTTCCTGTTATTTGGTGTACACTACTTATACAAGTCCAATTATTTGTCCTTATTTACTGATCCAATGATATTACATAATTAAAGAAAAATAAAATAAATATTGACTTAGAGGAGAAAGACAATTTATGACAGCTTTCTTGGGCTATGAAACTTTTAGTAGTGTTGGGGTTTTCTCTTTTGTGTATATTTGTCTTCTAGTCTTGAATAAGTTCACACTAAGATTGCCTTCAGACTGGGTCTTGTTAGATGTGGTAGAAAAAGTTGAGAGGATAGACAACTATTCCTTTGCAGTGGGTTCCAATTTGTGGGAAGGCTATATGAGTTTGAATGGGAATGTTGTTGATGATCCTTGGTACTTCAGATGAAGAGTGTAATTTTTCTCAATTAGAGTTGTTTGTCTGCAGTAAAGTCCAAAAAGTATATTCTTCTTGATGTTAAACCAAGCGCTTATATACTACGAAGTTTTGTAGTTTAGCAACAATAAAAGTACAAATGGTGCTCGTCTCCATCAACATACCATAGTAGTTGGCATGACAATTAAGGATAATAAAGACAATAGTTGAAAACATTGTCCAAGAATAGAAGAATAGAATGGAGCAAACAACAAAAAAAGAAAGCATTTCTATTGCACCGCTTACTACTCATGTTCAGGGCAGTACGCACGTAGCCCAGTGGCTACTCCCACACTAAACCAAGAAAATTTCTCAACTACTACGACAAGTTGTTAGACAAACAGCACAATGTTCCATGGGGCTGTTAAGACCAACCATATTGGTGTAATTTCACCTTCAAGGCGGCGGATAGCTTCTTTCAAATGTGCTAAAATTTCGATTTTCCTGGACTTTTCAGGTAATGGGCCAGTAGGCAAATCCACCCGATGCGAGGAAGATGTCTGTAGAGCCGAAGTGAACAGGTCTAAGGTCATATCTGCCTCCTGGTTAGATACTTTGTCGGTTTCAGGTATAATGCTGACCTTTGTACAAAGCTAGATCGACTTCAGCATTCTTGAGTCCTTTTAAAGATTCAGATGAATTTGAATTTGAAGGTAGTGAACCAAATGAGTTTGAGAAGTGATCATCGAAAGGATAGCAGGTACCAAACACATCGGCCAGAGGTGCTAATGACTGAGGGCTGGAATTGACAATAGGATCGTTTGCTGGGGGGAAGATATTCCCAAAGTCGAGAGCTATAGACCGTGAACAGGGGTTCACTCAGCATACTTGAACCTACCAAGTGACTGTCCTTCAGCCTGAAACAGGTCCTCGGAAGGATGTATGATGTGGCCAGGCACTGGATTCGGATTCTGGCAGAATATTGAATCATCCAAGATCCCATTGGTTGGATTCAAGAAATCTTCCGGAGCATAAAACAACCATTCTGGGATCTTCTCATGACTGGAGACTGAATGTGGACTCGGCGTGGAGAGAATCCGAGGGGATGCACTTTCATAAGCGGTAGTTGATTTGTGGCCCGTATTTGGCTGCTGAAAGCCGGGTGGAACGATGTCTAGTGAGCTGTCAGGGGTACTGAGCGTACGAAGTCAATGAAGGTGATGGTGTCGACGGGAAATAGCGGACCATTGAGATTTCTTAGGAGTTGATGAGGCTTTCGGGCTAGAATACGTGTGAACATGTTGTATAGGAGCAATACTCAAGGAAAAAAATACCTTCCGACCTGGGGCGAAGCGACCCGCGTTTCCCTAGAAAAATGCTTGAGCTATCAACATAGATATAGTACCGGGAGAGGATCAGTTACATTATCGCAACAGGGTCTGCAGCAATCCGGAGTTGTGCTTCCATATTTAATCCCTGCCCGGCAAACCTCCTATTTTTATCTGGACACAACGCTTTGATGGGATCATTACAGTCACTAGAAGTAACCTAGTGAGGACTTGTGTCATAAGATAGCCATATTCAAGGTACCTGAGTGGTGTATTGATTGTCCCATGCGATGACACTGGTGAAGGCAGCTGTGCTACAATTCTGTGCAAGAGGTTGAAATGAGTTCGCAGCATGAATCAACGGTAGGAATTTACCGTCGTCTCTTGGGGGGTCTTGAGGAGCGCTCTGTCTGAATCGGTCCTTCGTCTGCCTCAGTGGGGCACTGCCGCTTGAGGGGAATCGCAACCGGTGAGGGAGAATACGAAAGAGGTGAAGGCGGTGACACCGAGTATTGACGAGGGTCTGGAGATGGATACACAAGATATCCATATTTTTGACTCAGTGATTTTCCGTGAATCTTTACCACAACAGAGCTCTCGGGTGTCGACTGGGTGCCCGGCAAATTGCAGCATAACTTGTCCCCATATAGCTCTTTCGCTGCCATCTCGATCGAGGCAAACTCTAGGGCAAGGCTATCATCCACCACCTTACCATGAAAATAAAGTCCAGCAGCATGTATAATTTCATTTTTCTTGCCAGAAAATCGTGACTTTCGCAGAGCATTCCATCCAATTCGCTTCCGAGCGTCGGTAAACCAGGCGTCGATACATTTCCTAGAAGAGCCAGATTCCTTGGAGAGAGAATCGCGCATCACAGCGGAAGGATAAGGGCAATGAAGATTGTTGACTATCCATGTATAAGCTGCAGGGACATAAGATGGAAGGGAAAACAGAGGAGAGTGGTTTTCTGCAGTGTTTCCGGGCTCCATGCTTTCTTTTCCAAGGACCTCCTCCACCTTCTGCATGAATGACTGGGTGAGTTCTTGACTCTTAACATCGAGCTCGGAGAAGGCCTTGGAGATTATTTCAATGCGTAATGAAACTGTGTCTGCAAGAGCTCGGATCCCTTCGGAGAGATACTTGGCTTCGGCAGCAGCAGTAATGTCATCCAAAAGTCGAGACCAATTCTCCTGAAATTTGGCAAGAGAACCATTCGAAATGGCATCAAAGAATGAGTCTTCAGCTTTTGTGAGACGATCGTGTATGTCAGCCGAGTCGTACATTGATCACTGGCAAGGATTGTGCTAGCATTCTGATACCTGAATTAGAATGTCAAGTCACCTGATAGTGTGGTCAGGTGACATCCTGAGTTTTACAAGGAAATGCACGTGATCAAGGATATCACCGCGAGACAATTTATACAATTACTCTTTGCATATCACTTACCTGTGGCTCATCATGGTGGCTCGTTCTTCCCATTGTCCCTACCGTCACTCCTCTCTTCTTCGTATACATGCTATCTCCTCTGAATTCCAAGCAAGCTGGCCGTACAACAGATTGTCATGCGCATCAAAAAACATAGCGTGTACTCCACCCATCTTGACCTTCGATGCTATTCTACCCATCCCAGAGTCTCTAGTACCCGAACTTGAAGCATCAGGTGTAGACTCTTACACTGCACAAAGGTCATCAACGGCTTTCATTAGAGCCGCAACTCGCCTTAAAGATCGATGTGAACACATCCTTCGGAAGCGCTATCAAGAGTCGGACTTTCCTGGTGCCCCAAATGTCTTGTCTTCGTTAGAAGACACAATTTCTCGACAATACATGCTGGCATTGTCGCGGTGGAGAAAGTCACTTTTTCAAGTGACATCCTTCGTTGGAACCACCATTGCACCCACACAAACTCCGAAACACCGCACCTCCTTTAAGCAGGTCAGTTGATATCGCATCGTTCAGATTTATGTCTGATATTACTATAGTCCCTATCATTGTTGGAGAAGTATTGGCATTTTAATGCTTATCCGTCTCCGGCCGATCGTGCAATCCTTGCGGACAAGACAGGATTGACTCTCCGCCAAGTTGAAGTATGGGTGGGTAATGTAGCCTATTTTATTAGCATGAACTAATTTGTTTCAGTTTCAAAACCACCGTAATCGCGCAAAGAAAAATGGTCAACCACGGGTACGCAGAACCTTAAATGAAGCTCCTGAAGAATTTCCATGGGAGGGAGTCCACAAACCATGGCTTGAAAAAAAACGTGGCTCATTTTGAATCAATATGCCCTTCTTCACTTCATTTTCAGCCCGAACCTGTGCGGTTCTGACTCACAACGTGCCTTGTTACCTCTGACCAACTGGCAGGTGATGATCAAATCGCCGAATAAGTCTAGCATTCTCAATATTGCTCAGCCTCCTTCCCATGCCTTCCATGCTCACTTATCATCTCACTCTGTCTCCGAATCACTGACACTTGGTACTATTGAATGGCACCGCCTTTCCACTTCCAGAAGGATTGAATGTCCAGTGGCAAGTATCGAGTCCCTCTGTCGATCTCTCCAGAAGGGTCTCGACCTGAAACTGGCCGAATGGGAACCAAAATTCTCTATGTCATCTCTTCCAACCTGCCTCACTCTATATTCCAAGCCCGTCTTCCGCCATCGAAGCATTCATCACCAAGCGTCCAGTCCGCCTACAGGATTTCCACTTGTTTGACCGAACGATGATGCACATCGACCCTCTCAACTATTTGCCCAGCGAGTGGTGCATTCATGCGTTATTGCCGTCAACCAACGACCTTCATGGAGGCCATCGGGTCTGATCCAAAGCTTGATCGTTCTCGTCGGCTGCGAAGAAAATTAAGTAGATACCTTGGTGTGAGCTCTTCCCTCTTGGCTTTCCCTATCCACCTGGCTTCTGAAGAGATCGATTCTCCATTTATCAATTCAGTATCTCCCTTCGCAGATTCTTTGACTACAAACCCCATTAGGTGGCTATCCATTGTCACTCTACCAGCCATTCTCCCGACCATAAATTTCGTCAACCGTTCTGATTATAAACTCGTGGTTTATCTCGCACGGTATGCTCGTACAAAAACTCGAACTCCTCATAGCTCAAGAACTCTCCTTTTTGGATGACTGACTCATGTAATTTGCACATCACAGGGAAGGACCATGGATGGTAACACCAGGTCAGATATGTAAATATAAACATTACTGTAGAATAGCATTTAAACATAGATTTCAATTCTTTTCAGATGTTATTCAAATACAAGATGAACACTCACATAACATAGAGCCGGAGAATTTCTTGCTAGGAGTACTACTATCTACTGCCACTTTGCTATATACAATTGCTACTTTACTACATAGAACTTAGAATCCTTGACATTGTAATTTTATACTTTTTGTACATTGTATTAGAGCTAGTATATAGTGTACCGAGGTTTGAGTTAACTTAAGCACATACTCTATGTCAGAGTTGACAAAGAGAACTCATGAGAGTTTTTGCTAATTGGTCTAGCTAGTATATGCAAATTGGTATTTACTAGTATTTGTCTACTTGAATTATCCTGCAGACTCCTTTTGAGTCATAGTGTCCCGTGTACTTCAAACTATTACATAATAAATGAAAATAAAAATAAAATAAAATATTCTGCCACTGTAGATGCCCCAGCTCACCTGCTGTTTCATTACACCACCCCCCCTCTCAAGCTTTCTCATCCTCGAGGATTTTATAACTCACTGTTCCAATCCCCAATGTTCCTCATCTCATCTTCTTCTTGTTGTTTTATCCATAAGAACAGATTATGGCTCACTTTAGCAAATGGATTCCTCTTCCATCACTGCCAATTTTCTTTTAACCTCTTCCAATATTTCTGCTCATATTTCTTTTCTCCCCACCTATACAATAATTTTGTCATATACTTCCCCAGCAATTCTCTGTTGAACACATTCTTCTCTTCCTCCATTTCTTGCTACTGTATTTTTTCTTCTTTTTCTTTTTCGTATTCTTTCTCAAATTCTTTTACTAGATCACTTGCATTTTTGAGGTTTTCCTTGCCCTCCCAAATGTTTTCTTCTGCTGTACATCCCTTCCATCATACTAGGTATTCTTCTTTTCCTTGCACCCATCTTTTATTTATTATCTTTTCAATCTCCTACTTCTCTTTCCCTTCGATTATTACAGGTTGTGATTTTTTTTTCTTTTGTTCTTCTATTTGTCCCATATACCTACATATTCTACTTACATTAACTACTGGATGTATCTTTACTATGCTAGGTAGTTCTAATTCTATTGCATTTGTCGAGACTATTGCTTTGACCTTGTAAGGTCCGATAAATCTCTTCATAAGTTTTTCTGTTCTTCTGCCCACCATCTGGTATTTGAGATCCTTGGTGCTGAGTAGCACTAGGTCTCCCACTCGATATGCTTCTATCTCCCCCCTATGCCTATCTGTATATCTCTTCATGTCTTCTTATGCTTTTCCTAATACTGTCTTTGTCTCCTTTTGTATCTCCTACATTCTTTCTGCAAACTTGTTTGCTTCTTCAAATCTCCCTTTCTTTCTGAGTTCAAATCCCATACAAGGATCTCGTCTGCTATTTGCTTTAAAGAGTAACACTTTTGTACTTGTTTGCACTGTAATAAAATAACAGGCGAGCTGGGGCATCTGCGGCGGCAGATTATTTTATTTCTTTTCTATTTTCTTTTATTATGTAATAGTTTGAAGTGTGCGGGACACTATGACTCAAAAGGAGTCTGCAGGATAATTTGAGTAGACAAATACAAGTAAATACCAATTTGCATATAAGTAGCTAAATCAATTAGCGAGGACTCTAACGAGTTCTCTTTGTCAACTCCGATAAAGAGTGTGTACTTGAGTTAACCCTAACTTGAGTTCACTACACTAGAACTCGTTTCTCACTACTAGCTCCTGACCTCCTCGGTCCCAAGCAATCTTATTCTCATACAATCAACCCTCGACCGGTGATCAACTCCAATCACTAGTCATCTCCTTATAGCTGGGCCACAGGCTTAAGTGGACTGACCGGAAAGTTTAGACTCCGGAGGTGGATGACTGGGACTATACCTGGGCCCCAGTGTAGACCAGACCTTACAATCAGGTGGTGCTCAGTAGTTACTTATATTACTTTCACTTTATCAGCTTTGTGCTGCTAGTCCATTGTGATTAGTACACACAGAAGAACATCGTCACACCCCTAAGAAGACGATTAGTATAGGGATCTTCCCTGTGAAGTGATAGTGTAACCCTAGTATTAGGGCAGTAGTCAGTAGGGCAATAGACACCTGGCTGGGTAAAGATTTGTGCCCCAGCAGACGTAAGTAGTTGGTAAATAGTCAGCCGAAGAACAAGTGGTCAGTAAAACCTGCAAATACATATATTCCCTATACACAACCAAGCTAGCCCCTCTAAGTACAGTACACAATGTTCTTAGAGGCATACAACAACATCCTGAGCAAAATGCTCAACACCCGGCGAGCACTCACCAGAATGAGATTAGAACTAGAAGGAAGAGAGGGTAGAAGATGTTGGGGATGCAAGTAGTTCGGCCACATGGCTAAGGACTATAGGAATAAGGGTGGAAGGGTGGAAGAAAAGAAGATGATAGAGGGCAATAGGTTTGAGGCCCTGGCAAGCAGGGTAATGCAATGTGGGGTAAAAGAAGTGAGGAGACAAGAAGCGGTGAGAGAAGTGGTAAAGTGTTTTGG
>Ga0154005_100392_pt1 | contig 19171 bp, 26 predicted proteins | sample TSFL089MetaG_FD_104698 | JGI IMG/M metagenome (GOLD analysis project Ga0154005, IMG submission 104698) | Attine ant fungus gardens microbial communities from Florida, USA - TSFL089 MetaG | ecosystem: Host-associated > Fungi > Mycelium > Unclassified | place: USA: Florida, Lake Talquin State...
AGTTTATCAGGTATATGAGCGATTTCTCACACTAATTTAGTAATGCCTCTCCTTGTCGTCTACAATCCCGTCTGTGGTTCACGTTCTGCCAAGTCACTCACAGAGGACCACATTCTTCCTCTCCTCTATCAATACAATGTTACCGTCGATCTCATCGTGGCTACCGAGCATGCCGGGCACGCGGGTGAATTGATAGCCGACCGTCTCAGGTCGACAGTCGACCTGACACTCATCCTTGTTTCTGGGGATGGTACGTTGCACGAAGTTGTCAACAGTTGCACTATCACAGAAAGTCAGGCTGCAAGAGAGCATCGGGTTGATCTCCCTCGGGTTCAGATTTCTGTGGTCTTGGTACCGGCAGGGACTGCCAATGCACTGTATTCTTCTCTCTTCCCGCCGGCGAAAGGAGAAGCATCAACTGTGGAACATAAACTAAGATCATTGAAAGCTTTTCTAGATGGGAAAGAGGGAGTTCCGCTCTCACTTAGTGTCACAACGCTCTTGCCACCAGCTGGCGAGGAATCCCAGACCCCCTCGAGGACTGTCGTTTCTGGAGTTGTCACATCTACAGCTCTTCATGCCTCCATTCTCTATGATTCTGAGGAACTGAGGCACGAGTACCCTGGAATCGAGAGGTACTTTTGCCATATGCTCAATGAATGAATGAACACTGAAGTTTGCTTCGAGATTTAAAGTAGCAGCTCAGCAGAATGGAAGACGGTGGTACGATGCCACCGTCCGGCTACTCCCAGAATCACTTTCTTCGGATGCTGTACAGGTCTACGACCCAGTCTCTGGGAAATTTATGGACCATCCCGAATCGAAGAAAGAAGAAGCAACCGTGGAAGTGACGGGTCCTTTCATCTATCTTCTGTCCACGGTCAATGTTGATCGACTAGAACCAGAATTTAGAATCACACCTTTGGCAAGGACTTTACCTTCTGGAGGTACCACACATGATATTGTCATGGTACGACCGCTGCGTGATCCTTCACTTAATGAAGACGATGAAGTGTCACGAGAGCGATATGCTGATAAGATATGGGAAGTAATGCAGAGTGCATATGCAGATGGGAGTTTGACTAGCTTAAGATATGATGAAACGGGCCAGATAGGAACCAAGGGGAACGGACCCCTCGTGGTAGAGTATGTCAGATGCGGGGGGTGGGAATGGATACCTGTAGGTCCCTCATCAGTGAACCTGGAATCTCAAAGTTGAACTGTTTCACAGAATGGAAATGACGAACGGGCACTGTTTGTGTGTGCTGATGGGGATATTTTAACGATCCCAGTCGGAGGAAAGGCAGTCTCAGTTGCAAGTACATCGAATGCGAACCTAAGATTCGCGGTCTATACTTGAACAAAGCAATATATTCCAAACCCATAGTATTAGAAACAGGATGGCAATCAGGCTGCTAGGTGATTACCATGTCAATCAGTAACAGGGGTCAGGAACCTTCGTATGGCTTGCTCAGTCAATGCAAAGACCTGCTCGATTGAACTGGAGCTATCAATCTATGGATGACTGAGACAACAGAAGGGGTTGTGATGAGAATATCGAGACCGACCTTGATGATTTTATTCTGAGATTGGTAGTGTTCGATGACAGGCATTGTCTCTTCCTTGTAAGTCCTGAAGCGCTTCAAGATACTTTCTATGTTGTCGTCTTCACGACCACTTGTCTCTGCGCGTCCGAGCAAACGATTTGTGAGGATTTCCTCAGTAGTATCATAGAAGAGAGTCACGGCAGATAGACAGACCTTGGGTGAATGAGATGAGGCCATGAAGATTTGCGAGAGACTTACAGTATCGTCAAAGAGCTCTGCTTGATCCATGTTTCGAGGGAAACCATCAATGAGGAAGCGACCATGTCCGTAACTCCAGCCGTCGTCCTCGCCAGCCTTATCTTGAAGAGCTTTGATCATGGCGATTTCGATGAGTTTGAGGGTGATATAGGAGGGAACAATCCTGCCTTCGCGAATATTGGTGCGGATGAGTTCGCCGTATTTAGAGCCTTGGCGGATCTGCTCGGCGCGTAAGAGATCTCCGGCTGCCAACAAGTTGAGTGCTGGGACAGAGAAAAGAGCATGACGAACGGACCAGAGAGATGACAAAAGTTGTGGGCCTGGACGAGCTTGAAACACTGGGTGCCCTTGCCCGCGCCAGGTCCGCCGAGGACGAAGATGACAGTGACCTTGTTGTTGTCGAAAGCAGGAGCCGACATTGGAATGACACTCTATGGACTGTCGTTGTGACGAGGGGGCACGAGGGGATGGTCTGCTTGTCTGGGCTGTGCAGATGCGGGGTATTTCTGCTCGCGATGCCTGACGACGACGGCAAAGAGGGCAAAGGAGGAGAGAGAAAGAGTGAGGAGGAGCCAGGGATTGGGACCTTGTCGCGGGAGCATGCACACGAGTCACAACATTTGTCACTCATTTGATATGCTCTCGACAAATTGGAATATCAAAGAAATGGACGGTGTGACACTACCCCGCCATGATGGAACTCTTCTACCAACTACCCACAATTATCCATGTTATCAAATCCTCAGTCACTCAGCACGCAAACGACCTCATCGCAGTCGGCGGCGACTACTCGGTAGACGTTCTGCAGGTCTCTAAAACTGGTATCCGCCTCCTCGCGTCCTTCAACATCGGTCTGCCCATCACTACCCTTGCCTGGTCCAACAAGTCTGTCTCCCCTTCATCTCGCGCGGACTGGTCCATTGAGTGCGTGTATTTTAATTCTACTCAACCCTCTGCTCATTGTTGCACAGGCTCGTAGTAGCCGGCAACGATCGAAGGCTCTACCTCCTGAACAAGGGAACTGACAGTGAAGAGTCCATCTTCCCCTTTGGCGGTGGTCTTAGTGGCCATCATGATAGAGTCAATAGCATGTCTTTTTGTGGTGGCCAGGGAGCGGACAGCACTCGCTATGTCGCCACCGTCGCGGAAGACAAGATGCTGATGATCTGGGACCTCTACCCAACCTCTCCTTGCGACATCTCTCCCTCGCGCCCACAGCCCACTGCTTATGCCATCCCCTTCTCCTATCCCCTCTCCTCTGTTGCTGCTCACCATTCCGGCAAAGAGTTTCTGGTAGCCGACTCAAGAGGCTCCGTCTTTGTTATCGACTGGCGGTCTGACCCCGACGACCAAAATGGGCTTGACCTCCGGAATTCTTGTGTGGTCGAGCTCGTAGACACACAGGTCATCTTCCGTTCAGCTCTGGGTAAGCCAGTGGAAGGAGTGACTTGTGTTGCGTGGTGTGCAGATTCGTAAGCTTTCCGTCCCCGACATTTTCTTTCTTGTTCCAGTCCCAACCACTGTCTTTCAGTATAGGTGCAACTTACAGCTCCAGGCTTTCTTTCTGGGACCTCTCTCGTCTTCAGGGCGGAACGCCCTACGTCACTATTCAAACTTTTCCTCGTGGTGTTCGCCAATTCCGGTCTGTGCATTCTTATTTACCAACTCATTGATCTCCTGATCTCGTCTTCTAGATGGTCAACCACACACCCAGATTATTTTGCTCTTTTAGATCTTTCTTCGACAAAAGGCGCCGTTATCCATGTTCGCAATAAAAACCATCTACATGCCCAGCCAGCCATTGTTAAATTTCCACAACCTCATACCATCCAAGACTTTGACTTCCTGGCTATCCAGGGAAATCTTTTTATTGCTGTTGCTATGGGACACATTGTTCGCATTGTTAACGTTCGACGAGACTCGTGACTCTTTCACCGGTTTAATACCCGATCGGTGTACAAGATTTATCTCAGATTGACCCGGTTTACATATTCAGCGTGTTATACAAAGAAACAAGGGCAACAGAGAGGAGCTGCGATTAATTACTAATATATTCTAACCTAAAATGCTACGACGACAAACGAAAAGGGCATAGCTAACAGACTGAAAGCAATGGGAATCATACAATCATTGATTATAACTTGTGTGTTGTGGCATGTGATGTGAATATCCCATCGAATCTTGATGATGCCCAGGCTGCGCTACAGGCGGATTTGGCTCTCCAAAGCCAAGCTCAATGAACATGTTCTTGTAATAGCTTTGATCCTGTTCTGTCGCATGCATGCCGCTACTTCCACCATTCGTAAAGTAATAAGCAGCATTTTGTCCATAATACTGCATTGATGCGTTGCCACCGGCTATTCCGTTGATGCTATTATGGTTGCTTACTGCACCATTCCGCATAGACATGTCCAGTGATTGTTGTCCGTAATAGTCGCCACTTCCAGTCCCAGAATGATGTGATTGATGTTGCTGGGGTGGAGAAGGCTGCTGATGGGAAGACATCTGGTGGACATGTTGCGTATGGGGTGCTGGGGCATAATAGACTTCTCGGCTAGTTGAACTTGTCTGATACGATTGGGTCGGCGAATTCTGCACAGAGCCGTGCGCATTGTTTTGGCCTGGGCAAAACGCGTTAGAATTAATAACCAGAAACGCGCAGCAAAAATAGGTCCACTGTCAAGCAGAACATGCGTTTCATACCTTGTAGTCGGGGATCAATTTGTATACCGCCGTCCCGTTGCCCGAACCGGTGTCTATCATTCTCCACCAAAATACGAAGAAAACGAGCATGTACTGCACCATTGTTGTGTGTCGAACTTCCTGCGTTTTCATATGCATCAGCTGTCTTCAAGATAAGGCAATACACTTCTTCCGTGGCTACGACTTCCTTGGATGATGTGGGACTACGAAGAAGCTGCCAAACATGGTCATGTGAATACCTTCTGAATGAGAAGCTCAATCGGTTACCTTGAGGAGTATGATCGCAGAATAAGCGGTCATCACCGTAATTGTTTCCTGTCCATATCGCTTAGTACGGCCATTGTGAGATCTTCTCAAAAGATGGAAAAGCATGTTGACATACTAGCATCGTCAGGTTCGTAAAATCGTCAGTCACTATTTGAAGCGACTCCTTGCAGCTGCTATAGCATATTGAGTGTGCCTGGACACTGTGGTGCTGCCTTCCACCCTAAACAAGAAATGGGGTTAGAGAGGTGACGTGTAAGGCATGCACCCGGTGATCCGCGGTCTAGCAGGGACGTACAGATGACCCCGAAGTAATACCAAAATAGTTCAAGAACACTCTAACATAGAGCCGGAAATATTTGAGAAATGAAAAATGAAATGTTTCGCCCTTGGCTGCAGGCACACTGTCAGCTAATCATCGTCCAAACACGCCAATCAGTGCTCCAACCTTGCTCCATTTCAAAGTTCCATGTTTCACTCCACTTGCTCAACTTGGCATTACAATTGCGCAATACGACTTCATAGTTGATGTCGTTGGCTCCAGTCCCCTTTGACGCACTGAAAACATCGGTTGTTTCAGCCTGTGATAAATAACATCAGATTCGTCTCTAATTGAAACGAGGAGCTGGCATACGGCAATACGACGCAGCTCAACGAAAGCTGCTACGATGACGTCCTCGGGGCGAACCTTATCGTCAACTCCATGGCGATGCCATATGCCGGAGTTCTGAATAAGGTCATCGTTTTCCGGAAGCATCCAGTGGCGACCTGTCTGGGTACTAAGGCTGCGATCGTGTACAAAGAGGACCAAGTAGGTCCGCTCTCGATTGCGTCGTTCAAGCTTTTGTAATGTAGTCTCGTTCGGAAGAGTTGCCGCATAGCGGTTCAGACCCAGCTCGACGGCCATGCGACAAGCCTAATGCCACGGTCAGAAGCGAACTGAATGAACGTTTTGGCAATATAGCTTACGTATCCAATATACGTCCATGTGCGCTGTGGATGCTAGACGTCAAATGAATCTGAAAGGAGGTGAGACTGGTAGACTTACATTGTCTTCGGAATCCCGCCAATACGTCAAACAAGCAAATGCTTGGACCACTTCGACACTTTTCCATGCCTCTGAGAAGGCACGAAAAGCAAGAGTATTGGCAAGTTTTTGACAGGCTTTATGCGCATCGCGCTTGAAGAACTTGGCGGCGGCAGTGATTAGAGTGCTGAACAAGAATGGACTTCGATTGCGAACATAGTCATGCGTGTGGAGTTGCGGGTCAAAAAGGTTAATGAAAGGATTGAGGCGCAAGAAGAGAGCATCAAAAAGAACACTGGCATCTGCCTCGGAAATGATGCCAGCCGAAATGGGATCAGGAATAGGCTGATTGACGGTGGCAGCATTAGATTGAGGAGGCGTATAGGATGATCCACGGTTGGTAGGGGATGAAGTAGATATAGGAGCCTCTTCAGAGTTAAGGATAATGCGGAAGAAGGAATTACGCTGAGTCTGCTTGATAAGCTTTGCAGGATATGGAGGAGTGTCGCTCTTGTCGGGGTCATCGTCCTCATCGACATCCATGGTATGAGTGCTGGCGGCAGAGGAAAGATAGGTCGATGACGGGAGCGGAGGCGGAAGCTGACGGGAAGGGCTGTTGAGTGAAGGAAGCTGGCGGGAAGAGCCGTTGAGTAGAGGAAGCTGTTCTGCAGGTTTGTACTGAGGAGCAGCGGCAAATGCAGCTTCGGCGGGGGATGCAGCGCTGTAAATAGCCTCTTGGGGAAGATTATGAGCTTGTAGTGGAGAATACGGGGTAGACATGCCGGGTTCTGCAGGTTGTGTCTTTAGTTTGGCCGAATTAAGACCTTTTTCAAGACGGCGGAGCATTTTGGAGGCCTCGGAAAGTCTTGGGTTGAGCAGATAAGTGGTAAGGGAGATTGAAGGTGGAAGAGACGCACTTTGAGCCAGGCTTACGGCCTCTCCTGTGCTTTTCAAATATGCATCTAGAGGAGCGGCAGGGATGATAAAGAAAGATGTAGCAACAGAGAGGGGAATGACAAACTCGACGTTGGCCCGCTTACAGCGCTGACACTGCTTCTGGCCGTCTTCTGCACCTACACACTTCATCTGCGGGCGATGGGATTAGAGCTTGGAGGAGCCAGAGAAGATCGCTGACCTTTGCAGCACGGCATACGGTGCAGGCTCTAGCGCCGCGGACGACCTGGGGTTTTGGGCTGGGAGAGACGTGAGATGGATGTCATGGAGTGGGGCAGAAGGGTAGCTACTGTGGCTTTGAGTCCTGGCTGAGGTCGGACTGCGGGTCCATGTGGTCTGTGTGGGGGAGATGGTGGTAGGAGGAGAAGAGGCCAGGGGAAGCCGGCTTTCATGCAGCCTCCCTTATCCGGCACTCCCATTTTAAACACCGCCATCCGGCTTAGTTGCCGGCCATCACACAACATTCCCACGACCTTACTCGTCACGCGTCCCATTTGCTCTGTCACACCATGGTCCGAATTATCATCAAAGGAGGTGCGTCTGTCCGTCTCTCGTCTGTTTCTGGCTCACAGCTGGATTGCAGGTGTCTGGAAGGTGCGTCTATCCTAGCTTTGATTTTGCATCGCCAACCGTCTGCCAGAACACCGAGGACGAGGTCCTCAAGGCCGCCATCGCCAAGTACGGCAAGAACCAGTGGTCTGTTTGCTTTATTTGCTGCCAGCGTCCCACTCACACCCACCAGGGCCCGCATCTCCTCGCTCCTTGTTCGCAAGACACCAAAGCAATGCAAGGCCCGCTGGTACGAATGGCTTGATCCCTCAATCAAAAAGACAGAATGGTCCAAGGTGTGTATACTACCCGTGCGCTCCATCCTTGTCCCATCCTTCGTCCAGACAGAAGACGAAAAGCTTCTCCACCTGGCAAAGCTTATGCCCACTCAGTGGCGAACAATAGCCCCTCTGGTCGGTCGCACCGCCACCCAGTGTCTCGAGCGGTACCAGAAACTTCTTGACGAAGCAGAGGCCAAAGAAAACGAAGAGCTTGGTCTTTCCGGTCCCAGTGACGTCGGTCCCGGCGCCGACGATGTTCGCAAGCTTCGTCCCGGCGAAATCGACCCTGACCCAGAAACAAAGCCAGCTCGTCCGGATCCCATTGACATGGATGAAGACGGTGTGCAATACGTCGCTCTTTCCTCCTTTCTCTTCCTCACCATATCCAATAGAAAAGGAAATGCTTTCAGAAGCTCGTGCTCGTCTTGCCAATACCCAGGGCAAAAAGGCAAAACGCAAGGCAAGAGAGCGTCAGCTGGAGGAGGCCCGTCGCCTCGCTGTCTTGCAGAAGAAGCGTGAACTCAAGGCTGCTGGTATCATGTCAGTGCTTTTGTGTCAGCCCTCCTCTCATCAGAGCTGATACCTCCCAGTATGCGACACAAGGTGAAGCGAAAGGGAATGGACGTATGTACAGGTCTTCTGATTCCCGGGTAATGACAGCTGTTGACTCCTGTACAGTACAATCTAGATATCCCTTTCGAGAAAAAGCCAGCTCCCGGTTTTTATGATATCGCCGAAGAACAGGCTCGCATCACTGCCCCCCCTGTCGGTCACTCACTTCGGAGACTTGAGAACAAGCGAAAGCCCGAGGAGGAAGAAGCAGAAAGAAAGAAACGGCAAAGGAGGAACGAGAAGGGTGATAGTGGTCCACATCAAACCAAGTTCGTTGCTGCCAGAGACGCACAGATCCAGAAGTTGAGGGAAGCAGAGTCAATAGGTCGCCGACAAAAGCTCGTTCTTCCCTCAGCACAAGTTGGAGAACGTGAATTGGACGAAATTGTGAAGATTGGCCAAGCCGGAGAGAATGCTAAAGCCCTTGTCGGTGGAGGCAGCGACGCCAGCGGTCGGCTTCTTAGTGATTATGAAGGTCTTGAAGCTGCAAAAATGTCACGGACGCCCCGCACTGCTCCTCAACGTGAGTTTGCTTAGATGATCGACACGTACCATAAGGCTTATTCTTGCGATAGAGGACACTGTTCTAATGGAAGCGCGAAACCTGCGCAATATGACAGCTGCTCAAACACCTTTACTTGGAGGGGAAAACACTCCGCTCCATGTACCAAGCAATGGTAGCACAGGTTTCGAAGGGGCTACCCCTCGTCACCAAGTCGCATTTACGCCCAATCCTCTCGTTAATGTAGCAGCCACGCCTCATGATGCCGCCACTCCACTCCGAACTCCCCTTCGAGACAATCTTTCCATCAATGCCGAAGGTCTCCCCACCGTTATATCAACACCTCGCGAGCAGAAACTGCGCGCTAATTCCGCCAAACGTTCGTTACAGCTTGGGTTTGCTAATCTGCCTAAACCAGAGAACAATTTTGAACTTGTGGTGCCTGATGAGGTAGAGGGCGAGGAAGAACTGAATACCACTCTCAATGAAGAAGATGCTGCTGAACGCGATGCTCGATTGAAACGGATACAAGAAGAGGAACGGGAGAAAGTGCTGGCTCGGCGATCTCAGGTTATTAAACAAAATTTACCTCGCCCAGCTAATGTCGACGTTGTGGCGCTCATGGAACGATTGAATGTCATGGACGAAGAAGAGGACACTTTATCAAGGGCTGCAAGACGGTTAATAGACGAGGAACTCGTGCAGCTTATCCAACATGACGCCATCGTGTATCCTCTTCCTGGTACCACAAACCCAGGATCGACAATCTCAACATATGAAATACCAGGAGATGACGTCGTTGTCATGGCCAAGCAGACTATTCACTTTGAGCTTGCGGCCGCAGTTGGATTTCAAAATACCACCCCTGAACAACTGCGAGATGGTCTTTTGGCTATCGCTAAAGCGAATGCATCTGAAGAGCTGGATTCAATGACTTGGGACTCGTTCCGACATACTTTGGCATTCGATGCCAGTTCAAAGACAATGGTGGAATTCAACACTTTGTCTCTGGACCAGCGCATCGCAGGCTATACTTCACTCCTCACAGAAAAACGGGAGCAAATGGCCAAGGGAGCCAATAAGGCTACCAAAGCTGAAAAGAAGTTGAATGTCATGCTTGGTGGATACCAACTGCGTTCACAGGCACTGTCTAAGCGCATTACGGATGCATTCGAGGAGATGGAGAAGACAAAGATGGATCATGATAGTTTCATACGTCTACGGGCTATGGAATCGGTTGCAGGACCACGAAGATTGGGTTTGTTGAAAGAGGAAGTCGAGGTTTTAGAGCGGCAAGAGAAGTTACTGCAGCAACGATATGGGGAGTTGGAAAATGATAAACGAGATGCAGAAGCGAGAATAGCGATCCTGGAGGAGAAAGTGATGGCTGAGGCTGAGGCCTTGAATGAGGCACAGCTAGCAGCAATGGAAGACTAGATCTCGTATTTTGTAATTTTCATAAATCGACATGGTACCTGGTCTTTGTTCACCTTGGAACGCCGACGATTATTCTGTGGTGCAATTCGTGAATCAGACGGCTACTAGGTGAAACCGTTTTTGCACGTGGATTTACTCGGACAAACAGATTTAGACATTCAAAGTAACAAGAGTAGGTATACACGTCGGATAGCATTGGAACTCGCCACTGATCGCGATAGTTAATACTGTAATAGGACAAGATAAGGTATCACACGCTACAAAGTGCACAGATCAGGGGTCAAAGATTCGCCTTGGCCCAAGGCTATCACTTGGAGACTTTGCAGGGGCTGGGAAGGCCCTGACTATGCAGCCGCGCCCCTGCTTGACCTTTTTCAGACTGGATCATAGCCTCCGTCGTTTGGAAAATCATTACAACAACTCGCTACCAGGTGCGAATGGTGATGATAACAAGAACAATCGTCGTCTTAGCCAGCAATTGAGGTAGTTTCTTTCGTAGGGTGTACAGAAGCCTAGTGCATACAAAGCATCCGATCAAACCTGAGTAGATTGTCCCATCATGGTCAAGCTCCCTCCGGTCGTATTCTTGGCGGAAATAAATACAATCGAAATCCACTGCGTGCTGAAGACCGTCAACTCTCCGAAAACAACTTCCCAGCTGAACAACACTTTAAGCATAGTCAGCATGATTATTATGGGTCATAAACTGATGTAGTTCTTGATTACAACTTGCTATATCTCTATAGTTATTACTGTAGGGTTTTGAAATAATTCTAACGGAAATGTCAGGATGGACATTAAACAACGAGAAGAATGGAACACACCTGCTCTAATTTTGCAACAGATTTTTTGAACTGATCGACCTCCTTCTCACAATTCAGCGACGTAGTCGGATTTTGTCTTGCACGAATTCAGAACAGATATTCGAGAATGCGTGAGCTTGCGTACCTATAGCACTCGACTACTGCATCGCCGCAACTTTTCACCTCTGGGTAGTCAGTCAACTCCTTTCGCGATTGGTATTTCCTTATTTTCCCTGCAACTTCTTCTAGATCTCCTCGAAGAACTGTGCTGCTCTTGATTTCTCCTGCACCGCTCCCGTCTCCCTCCGAAGCGTCACCAGCCATGGTGCGCTCTCTGTCCAGGTTTTCTTTTTCCAACGCACGCTCAATTTCACCTTGTACATGCTCTTCCTCTCTCCTTAAGTGCTCCAGTTCATGCTGAATCCGGGAACGGATGTGAGCGTCGAGGACAGTTTGCCGCTCGGGGCTGGTCTCAGGAGACTCTAGTCGGTTGGAAAGCTGGTTGACAATATCCGGTGAAAACTGGAGGAGAAGTAAGCCCGGTGTTGCGTGAATGGGAACCAAGCTTTTACAGAAATGGGAGTCTCGCTATGAAAAACATTCTCATCGGGTTCCGACCTCGACTGAGATGCGCCCATGACCAATAGAGGAGAGCTCGAGCCTTCCCACGTTACCTTGCATAGCAACTAATCTATTTTATTATCATATTACAGTTTACTTGGTCTAAGAATCTATCGGATTCATCGCCGCTGCTCTTGGTATTCATGCCCGTGGTCGAGTAACCTAATAGGATGATCAGACCCTAAAAGTAGAGGATGACAACTCAAAATCGCACCAATCCGGTTCTATTTCCGTCAAAATCCGTATCCTATTCGAGTTCAGTGTAGTGTCGGTGAGGCTTAAGAACCAGATAGCTTACTGTGTCTTTTTGGTCTCCTCCATTTCATGAAAGATGACCCAACCAGAACGAGGTTTTCTCGTAAACAGGACCGAAGTCGGATGAACACTCAGGACCTAACATATTAGTCTCAACTACCACCGTGAACACGGTGAACCAGACGCACTCTATTTCCCCTCACGGACCTGTATGTTCCATCTGCCATCCACTGAGCACCGTTCCGCCAGTAGCCACTCACAAGACATCGTCTGAGACGTTTAGCATCTCCTTGACAGCTTTCCAAGGGTAAGTTGAATCGTTGCATGTATTTTTTCAGTTGTGCCCGAATGGAGACAGCCCTTGACATTGCACGGAAAGACAAGGCATGTGCTTTGCACCAACCTGACGATCGCCCAAATTTTGTGAAGGCATTGTATGCTACCAGAGGTCAACACAGTGCTGGTACTGAGGTAAAATTTGGCCGACCATTCAATAGAGTAAGGTGATCCTAGTTCGGTATTAGTGAAGAGGGAGACAAACGAATAGGCAATACAGACCCCTTCTTCAGCAGTAAACTTTCGCCGTTCAAGTTCAGCCAAGGCACCGGGAGCTCCGTCAGGTATAACGAAAACATCCTGTCCTTGGTTTAGCTTCATGAAAAAGTCAGTCAATCAGAATACTGACTTGAACAGTGGTCATGGCTGCAATGGATAGAATCTCCTCTCCGCATTTGTACTCTTTCGATTGGAACAACTAGTGAACATAGATATAGAAGATCAGAATTGAAGTCATACGTAGAGGCATTCATTTACCATTCGCGCAATTCCAACTTCCACTGGGCATTCGGCCACCTGCTCACCCATGAGGGTAAGCCGACCATTGTTATCAATCATACCCGCAGCGTGGAGACCTTCCAACGCTCGCAGAACTGTTTCAGCCGGGGGTGCAGAAACCCATTCAAATTTCATGAGGTCATCAATACCGAGGGACTTGAGCTGTAATATAGGAGTGGTCATGTCGGTCCTGGTAATTTCTGGCGGTGTAGAGAGGGGCATGGTACTCAGAGTTGATTCTGGATACAGCCTGTAACAGATTCCCGGGGAGGTACGCCCTGCTCTTCCTGCACGCTGGGTCGCTGATGCAACAGAAATAGGAACTGTGAGTAAAGAAGCTAGAGCAGTCGTTGGATTGTAAACACGGATCTGAAAATCATTGGGGTTGTAGTATATGATTTGTGTGGAGCTGAAAAACTTACTTTGACAAAACCGGAGTCTATGACATATTTGATCCCCTCTATCGTAATACTTGCCTACCCGAATTGAAGATGTGTACGAGAGCCGCGTTGGAAGTCAAACTTACTTCAGCTATATTTGTGGATACGATGAGTTTACGGCTGCCTCGTTCAGCAGGCTCAAAGACACGCAGTTGTTCATCCGTCGTGAGTCCTGCATGAAGTGCCAAAGGATTCAGTCGCAGAGCGTGACGGGGCAAGCTACACAGGTTATGAGCTTCTAATGGTCCAGCAATTCTGCATAACTTGCGTTGGAAGCATCTCGGATAACTCTTCAAGGCATCGTTCGATGTCTTCCCGCCCGGTGAGGAACACAAGTATGTCACCTGGTCCTTGCTAGGCAAAAATTGATCAGTGTCAGAAATTCTCTCTCGAGGTCAAGTTGCATACTTGCAAATTAATATTCCATGCCACTTCTGCCGCTTTCCGGACGTAATCAGGGGTTGGTTCTCGAAGATACGCAATCTCAACAGGGTACATGCGTCCTTCAAGACTGATAATGGTAGCTTCCTCCGGGGAAGTTCCGGATGTGAAATAGTCCTTGAAGGATGTGGCGTCAAGAGTTGCGGAGGAGATAATCAGTCGAAGGGAGGGTCTTTTACGACGAATCCTGTGAAATGTGGTCAACTTAAATGATAAAGAAGAAATTATGACGAGAACTTTTTGAGGATACCGAGAAGTAAATCTGTATAGATACTTCTCTCGTGTGCCTCATCGATCTGGATAAATGCAAGCGTAAAACCTCGGAATTTTGTGGTACATTCACAAATTGACATGCCATTATCACGCTATAGCGCGAAAGAAGCGGGTCTCTGAGAGTTTCTCTGAACAGCATGCCATCTGTCATATACAAAATACGGGTTCTCTCCTTGCTGCTGACATCTTCGAAGCGGATCGTGTAGCCCACCTCGTCACCTAAAACGGTCCCAACTTCAGCGGCGACTCGACCTGCTACAGAAGTTGCAGCCACACGGCGGGGCTGTGTACATGCAATTGTGGACCCGTTTGACGTCCAACCAGCTTCGTGAAGATATTGAGGTAGTTCTGGGGTTTCGATGAGTGGTACCTTGGGAGCCAGTTGAATATTCCGACATACGTGTTGTTTTGCCGCAACCGGTTTGGCCAACGACAATAGTGGTACCATGTCTTTCAATACAGTACAAGAGCTTGGAGCCTCGAAGACAGGTATTAAATGGGCTCCGTACTGGGAAGATGCCTAAACCCACGATGCTGGAATATTGGAAGACGCTCGCGCTGGTCTTGTATAGAAAGAGATGAAGTGAAGGGAACCGACTGGACAAGAGAACCTTCTTGTTCAGAAGCTCTGTCAAGACTGCTTCCTGGGACAGCAGTGCCTGGTTTCCAGAATCTGAGAGCCGTCGACATATGGATAAAGAGAAATCTCAATCACGATCACTAGAAACCACTGCTGACTAACAAGTTCTTTTCATCCATGTCCGAGCGTAGGATACATTTACAAGGCAAAGAAAATTCAATGCTAGAACCGTTGACTGGGAGGCTTATTACGGGATCAAGATTTTCCGTTCTTATATCAGACGGTGAGTTCAGAATGCTGATGGTCAGTTGTCTACAGACTTTTGTGTGGTACATTATGTCCTGCAGATTCAATCCCAACAACACAGAGTATGCAACAAGACATAGGATATCGCGAAAATTTGAACTACAGAAGGAAGAGAAGGGGAGGACAGACTGGCGAAACCGGAAGGGGACAACTCTAGCGAACCGGACGACTGACTCGAAACAAGAAATGGATGCTTTAGATGCATTGCGGGACATCCATATGCAACGCATGAAACGAGCGAGTAGGGCAGTTGGTGGATCTGCTTGCACGAACAAATTCATAAGAGATAGAAGACAAGGGGACAGCATGAAACGAAAAGAATCAAGGTAGTGATGGAAGATGTCGAGCTAACAATGTAAAGCTTGTTGCCTGACTCTGCTCGCGCACTGATTACTTCTGTGTTGTTAAACCAGTGGTGCAAAGAACGCGCTCGGAGTTACAGTTGTGAAGAAGGTAAAGACGCAGGTTGTACCTTACGGTGAGTGTTAGATAGCCAGTTTAGACAGTGTGCATTGGAACGAGAAGTCAACTTGTAATGTTTTCAGCCTGCGTCGTGCCGTGATGGTAGGAGATTGGCCGAGCGACGAGCTCACCTCTCTGGTATCACTTTAGGTTATATATAATTACCAGACACAACTATCAGGATAGGTTAATAAGGGAAATACCCAGCGTGTGATTCAAATTTCTTAATTCCTCTACCATGAGTCTCTTGACCGCCAGACATCTACCCCAGATGACCAGCATTACTCTCACTGAGGTTGTACTGGATGCTTTATCAAATACCGCCTATATTTTTGCATCCAACAATCCAGAACTGATTGAACAGTCATTGACCCTTTCAGAAACCCATCTCCACCTAGGTTCTATACATGAGCTCACTCCAGACAAGCTACACAACGGGCATGAATCTCGTACTATTCTACAATATCGGATCCTGATGCTGGAGCCAACCTCCCGTGGTCGTGTTGACCCCGAATCGACGAACATCATTGTTGTTCACTCCGAAGATTCCAATTCCCTTGTCTCCTCCAGTTGCCTTTCTGACCACGTAGATTCAGACAGTATAGAGATCGATGAGACTTTTCTGAGGAATTCAATTGCTTCGAGTGCTCTTCATGGAAGCAACTGCTCTGCTCCCAGTTCGATCAATGGACACGCACCTCACTTTTTCTTCGATGCAGAGCCCCTCATTTCTTCGGTTTCACCTCCAGAAGATCATTGTTCTTTATTTCTACGTACAGCCGATCTGGGTCGAGTTGGTCTTCTCAATGAAGATTGGGTGTGTATCCCCTCGTGCCAGTTCAGTAGTCTCAACTAGTCTCAACTCCCCTTGAAGGCAATTGCGAGCTCAGGTCAGGAGAACAGTTATCGACTTGTTCGTGTTGTAGCATTTGACCAATTGATCAGGCACCCGTGCGTGTTAATACTTGTCTTCTCAGCCTTCCTAATATTCTTGCCTAGTGGAACGATATATGGCTCGCCTGTCCTCCTTTTCAATATAATTGGGTATCCAGAACAGAATGATGATAAGATGCATCAATTAATGTTGAGACCAAGTCCTTTTGGTCATCGACAGCCTGCTATACCCACCGCAAAGTCGGTCACGATTGCCAAAATTGCTTCTCCTTTTTCTATCAACAAAAAATATCAAGTGGCATCCCTGAATGCACTTAAATCATATTTTGCTGCTACAAAACGGCTTATTAAAGCCAATGACGTCATTGCGCTCTCGCTTTATGCCGGATCCAGTCCCACAATACATGACAATGAACATGGACAGGACGAATGGTGCGCATCTCACCTTGACAATCCGTACTCTGCTCCTGCTAACAACTGACAGTACAACAGCTGTCAACGAGATTGTATATTTTCTTGTCACTAATATTGAACATTCTGTCATTCCGAGTACAATCACCGATGGTGAACAAGACTTCTATACCGGGTCAACGGTGGGCGAGCTAGGGTGTTGGGTGGATTCTTCGGTTACGCGAATCATTCAGACTGGGTTGGAACATGCCCGGGTTCCAGGACTAGGGTCGTACCTCGAACCAGGTATATTCTTTTGCCGTAGTTCTCTGCTAGTTCTCTGCTCAGCAATGACTGTTTTTCCAGATGTTCAACACAGTCGATCGACATTTTCTTTCCTCAAGCGACTCTCTTCCTCTCGCCTCCTGTGTCCTGAGGCTCCTTTCTCCAAGCTTCGAGATTTACTATCTGCTGGATTCTCGCGACACTCGATTAACTACGGCCTCCAGCTCACTATCCTCCTGAAAGGAGTGCGAGGGATTGGAAAGTTTTGGACTGTTTTTTCGGTGGCTCAGAGTTTAGGCATGCATATTCTAGAGGTAATAATACTGGCATTCACACATCTATCGTTTCATGCTCTCATATCTAATGTTCAGGTAGATTGTTTTAGTCTAATTGGTGAGAACAATGCGAAAACAGAGGGAACTCTTCGGGTTCGCTTTGACCAAGCATGTGCTTGCTCTCCTTGCATCCTCGTGCTGCGCAACATTGAAGCATTGATCCAATCAACCCAACCTTTGGATGCTGGAAAGGGTGTGTGATCCGGAGAACACGTCGCAAAGCAACTCATTTTTTGTCCGTAGAGCCAACTATCGTAAATGCCCTTAGAGAATGTATTGCAGAGTCTGCTCAGTCCTGGAGAATGGGGGGTTTTCCAATAGGGGTCGTTGCCACCAGTAATGACACTTCACGAATCCCTGCAAGCATTCTTTCATCTTTTAAGCATCAGTTAGAGTTTGAGGTGCGCTTAGAATTGAGATAAATTACTAATTTTGATAATATCTCAGGCTCCAAACGAAGAGGAGCGCCTAGAGATCTTACAGGCTCTGCTGTGGAACTTAACGCTTGCCGCGGATGTATCACTCAGAGATCTAGCAAGACAGACCGCTGCCCTGATTGCTATCGATCTCTTTGATCTGGTCTTTCGTGCAAAGTCGTCAGCCCTAGAACGAGCGTAAGTGATGAGCCGTTTGATCATCAGTCTCCGAACAAGTTTCCTAGGGGCGAGATGGGCATCAATCACATTCTCGTATCAGCACAGGACTTCAATAATGCCCTGAAAAAAGCCAGAGCAGCTTATTCTGAAAACATTGGCGTCCCCAAAATACCTAATGTAACCTGGGACGACGTCGGCGGTTTGGTTCACGTAAAAGCTGACATCCTTGATACAATCCAACTTCCGTTAGAACATCCAGAATTATTTACAGATGGCGTGAAGAAGCGCTCAGGTGGGTGACTTATACAAAGGACTCTTTGTTAGTGAATTTGACCCTCCATAGGTATCTTGCTATATGGTCCTCCAGGAACTGGAAAAACTCTTGTTGCTAAAGCAGTCGCGACTTCCTGCGCACTTAACTTCTTTTCAGTGAAAGGTCCTGAGCTCTTGAATATGTACATTGGCGAGTCGGAGGCCAACGTCAGACATGTCTTTCGAAGGGCTCGTGATGCAAAACCTTGTGTTATCTTTTTTGATGAACTGGATTCAGTCGCTCCGAAGCGAGGGAATCATGGTGATTCTGGTGGAGTCATGGACCGCATTGTCAGCCAGCTCTTGGCTGAAATTGATGGAATGTCTAGTAGTAATGACGTCTTTGTCATCGGCGCGACGAATCGTCCGGATCTATTGGATCCAGCCTTACTGCGTCCCGGGAGGTGAGTTAGGAAGAGATTAATTAAGACAATCGTAAATGTCCATTGGCCAGGTTTGATCGAATGTTGTATTTGGGCGTGAGCAAAACGCATGAAGTACAATTGAAGATCATCGAGGCGTTGACTCGCAAGTTCAGATTACATCCTGATCTGGATCTTAGGAGCATAGCAAACGCATGTCCCTTCAACTATACGGGGGCGGACTTCTATGCTTTGTGTTCGGATGCTATGTTGAATGCGATGTCAAGAACGGCTCAGCAGGTAGAGGATCAGCTCGGTAAGAAAGTGCATTCCGGCAAATGTTTGTTTCAATCTCACATATACCTCTAGCGAAGCTCAATCGAGATCCAATGGATTCAACACATCCTGACCCCCTGACCCCTCAATACTACATGACTGAAATCGCTCATCCTGACGAAATTCAGGTAGAGGTATCTCAAGGAGACTTTTCTCAGGCTCTGCAAAATTTTGTCCCGAGTGTCAGCCAAGCAGAGATGGAGCACTATGCACAAGTACAAAAACAATTTTCGCAGGATGCAAGTAACGACGAGAACGCGTCCATAGAGTAGATGATCGATTTTCAGTCGCCCATTGGTTGTGAGACCTATCTTCTCGAGAATGCTAGCTGTAATCTTGACAGGTCAGTGACAGTTGAGATCTCCTTCAGTTGAGATCCTTCAATTGTGAGCTGATTGATCCTTAATAGAAAGAAAGCAACTGAGTATCGTACACACTTATAAGTAGAATTGCCATTGATAAAATTTTCTGGATGAAGGAGGGTTCAGATATGTTGATCAATTGAGGGAGGC
>Ga0154005_100397_pt1 | contig 19009 bp, 20 predicted proteins | sample TSFL089MetaG_FD_104698 | JGI IMG/M metagenome (GOLD analysis project Ga0154005, IMG submission 104698) | Attine ant fungus gardens microbial communities from Florida, USA - TSFL089 MetaG | ecosystem: Host-associated > Fungi > Mycelium > Unclassified | place: USA: Florida, Lake Talquin State...
CGCGCACCATCCATGGTGCCTTGGCTCCGGACAAACTATGCTTGTTGAACGTCCGTGAGGCCTGGCGAGAATGCGGAAAGCTGCGCCGCCGTCTATTGTTTGTTTGAATCTGAGAGCGAGCGACAGCAGCTCGAAATCAGTTGAGAACATGGGAGGCAGCAGGCAAGTAAGCAAGCACCTTGTGTCGCAGGAGGATGAGTTTTGCCATGTTGGCTGGAGGTCCTGTTTCGCGAAACGGATTCCCTGGGAATTGGAGAGGGAGGGGAGAGGGGGATTTAGAATGGAGCCGTCTTTGGAGTAAAGTAGACACAAACGGGAAGCAACCAGAGTCTGGGCAGTGTGATAAGAGTCTAGGGAGTCATCGACAGAAATAAGATGGAGCCAAAGAGCAGGAAAAACATAGTAGACGAGGAAGAGAGCAATGAGAACACCGAGAACAGTAGGGACGAACATTATCGCAGAAGGCACTGAGGCCTATGAGTGGCGGAGTGCACAAGCGCGCCTTATCGTCCGTGTTACGTAATATTTGGTGCACGTTTCAAGTCCATGTCCCATCTAGTCACTGCTGCCGTCGGGCTCGCCTGCAAAGCTGTCCTCAGCTCTGGCTTTTGCTCTCTTGCCGTTCGTGGCTTGCCTGTGCTCACAAATGCGCTCGAGTCTGCTGCCAGAGACGAGGGCCAAGGCGTGTTGACGGGTGTGTGTGTGTTGCTTCGCATAAACATAAAAAATTGACTGACGGACAGTGTCCAATCACATCTCGACGTGAGTCTTCAGCTGGCCGTCTCTTCTCAATCCCCTATCTACAGTTTTAGTCTCGACGATCCTCTTATATGGGGCTCCCTCCCCGCTCAATACTATTTCCGCCCTCGTATGACCCGTTGGGCTCTCGGCGCCTCTGATATCCTCTTCACCAATCCGTAAGCTTTTCTTCTTCCGCAGTCTTCTCATCCTACACCCATGCCAGATAGTTTTTTTTCCACATTCTTCCGGTTGGGCCAGACTCTCGAGACATCGCGAGGGAAAGGCATCTATCAACCTGCCGTGGACTTTGCAATCGATCAACTCAACAAGGGTGGTTGGGTGGGTTGCTCGTGCATCATCATATTACATCACATCACATCACATTATATCAGGTACACCTTTACGCTGAAGGCAAAGTCAATCAGCCAGATGCTTACCTGACAGACGAGAACGGCGTTGCACACCTTCCTCGTTTCAAATGGGGTGTGTACGTCGTCTTGGTTCAATTCGACACACGATACATTCTGCTTACTTGACACCACAGAGGTCGAATGGTCATGGAGAGTACCATTCAACCCGTGATCATCCCAATGTGGCTCACCGGGTTTGACCAATTCATGCCCCTAGGCAGAGCATTTCCATACAACTATCTTCCACGCCCCGGTGCAGAGCTGAGCGTCACCTTTGGTAATCCGATACCCCCCGACTTTATCCACCAAAGTCTTCTTTCGACAACAGACATGGTAACAGAGGCTCAGAACTCGATGGTTGAACAATCAAGATCACGGGTCACAAGTATTATACAGGGAGCCGTAGAGGACCTCGGACGTTCGGTTTCTGGCAAACTCTTAAATTCACCTAGACAAACAATGGATTAGAATTTGATCATGCAAACCACACAATGGATGTTTTGAGTACCACAACAGATCATATGGTGTACACAAAGATAAAGGACACTCTACTAGAGCGCTCATGACGCCACTCATGACGCCACTTTTATTCGGTTTCCTAATGTCTTTTACCAGCCAAAGCGCTAGTGACTGATGCTGGCTGCATGAATGCCCTAAATCTAATCTGTTTTTGACAGAACCAGACAGTCATGGCCTATCAAAAACAAACAGGGCAATGGCGTCGTTGAGACACCAAAGGCTCACAATGATCGTGTAAAATCAACCCAGTTTGTCTTGTCATCTGCAGTGACGTAATTCACAAGGAAAATCGATTCAAATAGAACCGCTGTTTGATCAAAGAGCAGACTGTGAGGTTTAATCGTCCACCATACAAATGAGTATAAATTGGACGTGCCTTGGCGAGAGAGATGGATTCCATGCGTATTCCGATATAGTGGTGGTACAAAGATCGAAAGAAATGGAGGATTAGACCTAAATATCCATGAAAGTGAGCAGGACTTTGGAAAGTATCTCAAGAGCTGAAGCTATCGCTTACTCTTCTGGTACATGAAGCTGATGTGTGAGATTTTAGGCGCTCTTCTCGAGTTCAAATAATTTGTAAGTTGTTGAAAAAAGAACTGAACAGTAACAACCATGAGTCCGATAGCGACGACAATGACAACCACGATTACTTTTCCTCGTGCTCTGAGATAGCAGCTGGTAATTCAGGATGAGGTGGAAAGGTGTGGTTGTCATCAGGAGAGTCATGGATACATACGGAAACATACACTCGCACATACACTCACAATATAACTTCTTTTTTTTTTGAGATCATCAATTATAAAGCCAACCACCCTAGATACAAATGAGCAGGAGGCAATTGGGAACACGGTGGCAGACCCTGTGGCATGTGTTGTAAGCATGCCTCCTAAGTACCAACTATGTAGTTAGTAGCCTAGGTAGCGAAGAGCAAGAAAACTACACTAAATGACAGACTCTTTACCTCCAGACATTTGCCTTCCAAAAACATTTATCCACCTAAAGACCTCCCCACCCCTTCCATTCACAATATCCACTGCCCCACCCTAGCCTTTAGCCCCTGTCATAGAACTTGATCATCATGGAACAATCCCTGGGATCAGGTGACAGACACCAAGACAAGTGCTCTGGTCAAACCCCTTTTCAAGGGTACCAGTGACTCTCCCAGGGTTATCCTACCCTGAGAGAGAGCTTGAAATGGTTTGTCTTTGTACCTACTTTTAGAAATAGAAACTTGATTGACACGTCACTGTCAAGAAGACACTTAGTCTGATAATAACAGAACTGTATTCATGCTGTACCTATCAAGAAGATACTACCTAAAGTATTAGTACATTATATTCTATGATTAGGAAAAAACAAATACCTCAGTCTGATAATAACAGAACTGAGGAATATAATGCTAAGGATAGTGCATCCCAGAACAGTGATTAGTAAGCATAACTCATCATATCATAACTTGCAAAGAAAACTATCAGTAGAGAGATAAGAGAGGAAACTCAAGCTGCAGGAAATGAATTCACGACACCTCCTCTTGTCGAGAATCTCTCTATATCTTTATACCTATTTTTTCTCTGAATGACAGGTATTTCTTGCTTCCCAGTGATTTTGTCATAACATCTGCCAACTGATCTTCTGTTACCATATGTTCACTTTTGATGTCTCTAGCTGCTTCTTGATCATATATATGCTGAAATTTTGTATCTATATGCTTGATCCAATCATTAATCTGTCCAGATCTGATTAATTCCAGAGCTCCTTGATTGTCAATCAAGACTCGTGTTGGATCTGTCAATTTCATATCTAGAGATACTAGAAAACTTCAGTATCACAAAACTTCCTTGACAGCTGTTGATGCCATAATAAACTCTGCTTCAATGGTTGACAATGACACACTTGTCTGCTTCTTTGATCCTCATAAAATAGTCCCTCCATCAATCATAACTGTAAAGCCTGATATAGATTTTCTGTCTGAATGATCTTCCCCAATCTGAGTCAATATATGCAATTGGTGACATCTTATCAGAGTTCTTTGTATGAAATTCTAATTTGTATTCACTCATTCCATGGAGATAGTGGAAAATTCATTTGATGGCTTGCATATGGTGTAATGACAAGGCAGGTTGAGATGACTTTCTTATCACACTCAACATTATGAGAGAACAAAGAGAACTTGATGGAGTCTCTTAGTAGATTGTACTACCTACTTATACACAATTCTTATTTGTCTATATATACACTTAAGTAACTACTGATCTTTCTAAAATGTTCTATCATGTGATCTGTCATGTGATTTCATTTTATCTTCTTTTTTATTTTTAGAATCCTTCGTCTAGTCCATCCAAAAATAGCTCTTATTCTTCCCATCCCTCTAGTTATACTATTTTTGGTTCAGGTGGACAATTTATGATATGTGGGCATGTCCAGGTATAGCAATATGGCGTGAGAGTACTCCAACTAAATAAGCTATATCTAGCCAGGTACACACCATCAAGTACATTAGAGATCCTATACATCTCTGATATTCAGTAACATCGATTTTAGCTTCAGATAACACTGGCAAGTATATGTTATTTACTATTAGTATTCTTACTGGATTACAGTTACTCATCCCATACCTTTCCAAGATTGTCTCAATATATTGTTCCTGACTGATCAATAGCTTGCTTGATTCGGTGTAAGAGAGCAAAAGAGGATTGGAAGTTTTACTGCATCAAGAACAAGAAATATTGAAGCAGCCCTCAATCATATATTAAAGAGTTGGTGGGGAGAGAAAGGAAAAGAGTATTAAAAAGAATGATTAAATGAAGATGGCTTAGCTGTAATTCTAAATATAGCATAAAGATCATAAGATCGATCTAGATCTGCCTAGTAGCCAATTCCTCTAAGGTGAACAACACCTTTACATACTGTAATGAGCTCCCTAGCAGATGTAGTTAGTAAACCACTCCTGGGCCTTACCACACTTAATCCATCCCTCATTTATACCCTCACACCAAACCTTATAGATGTGATATAGTCTGAATAAAGGACTAGCCAGGCTTTTCAAGCCTGCTACTCTGCTGAAGGTTGTCTGAGTTATCTTCACCATTAGGTCCTAGAACAAGTAGAATGTATAATACAAGTATCCTAACTAGTCTCTCACCAAGATCAACTCTTACATTCATAGAACATTGCATACAACAACCTCTAAAGCTTCTGAGATAAAGGCAAGAGCTAAGAAGGCTTTCTTCTGTCTATCACCCTCCACCCTGAGTAATATATTAACTCTACAAACAGAGGAGACTCAATTAGACTAAAAGAAGGAAAATACAATCTCCCCTAGCCTCCCTCACTGTTCTCCTCCAAAGTATTTCCATATGAGTACTGACAGTAGTACTGCCCGACTACGTATTACCCTCTTAAATCTATCCATGTGATACTACTCCACTATCACCTGACTTCACGGTCTGCCTATTTCATCTCTATCAGTCGGCTTTTCCTGGCTCTGAACACGATCTAGAAATAACTCTAGTATTATGTGACTATGACCACATCTTGGATCCATGTGTAGCATCCACTTCTAAATGTTAGGCTATATGTGATAAACTCACATACCCATAATAGACTTCTGATCCATCGTACCTGTTCTAAGTTTGTCTAAGTCTGTTCTAGATCGAGGTTAGCTAGCATTCTAGAGAAGAGTCTAAAGTCTTGGTGTTCAGAAGCCCAGTAAGATATTCCAACTCCAAAGACCCTATTGCTAGCTCATCTATTTTGTCTCTCGAGATAATAGGCTATCTTAGCCTATGACAGCTTGGAAGCCATCTGATAAGAGTACCCTGTTGGAAATCTAGGGTATGTCTGGGGCTTGTAGAAGAGTTCTAAGAGTGCATCCTAGTTAGGAAATGGGATTATAAGTCTTATCCCATGTCACAGTTCTACGGCAAATTTGCTAGTGGCGTAACAGCAGTACTGCAGATTGATTATTGGAAGAGGATCCAGAATGACAAGAAAAGATTGTAGACAAACTAGTTTTTCCAATACCATTTGACCAAACTACCAAGGACAGAGCTGTCTAAGGCTCCTATCTCTCCTCAGAGTCTCATCCAGTTCACCATCACAAAGGTCCTCTATCAGTAATGTCTTAGGAGCAGACGGAAGACTTACTTCAGTTGAATAACAATAACAGATGGACTTGGGACTATGTCTACATTGCGGCCAATCTGGGTACCTGGCCAGGGCCTGCCCCAGGTACACTGCCAGGCCTCCTAGCAGTCTAGGGGCACACGTGGCCCAGCTAGAGACATTCTTAGAACCATTGAGATAGTCAAAAAACAAGGAGGTAGTTTCCTCCCCTTTCAAAGAGTTGATTGTCTAATCTCTACTGGGAAGGACTACCCAAGATTAGGAGCTAACGTCCTCACTGACCCAATTTCCCCCCTCATCTTGCTAAGCTCAAATTTGGTCGCAAAAGTTTTTCAAGGATTAATCAACTCTGGTTCATTGGATTGTTTAATAGACTCAAGTTTTGTTGCTACTCATAAATTGCCATTCTCAAATTATCGACCCACTTTCCCTAATATTAATAGATAGTACCATTAGCTAAAATGTGAATCAAGTCATAACTATCACAAACTTTATTTGACCATAACTCCACGGATACTTGTACAATTTCCATGGTCTAAGATGTGTCTGAAAGCCCTCATGAAGACTTTTCAAACAATGCTCAAAATATATCAAAGCAATCAGTACTCATTGAGATATTAGTTAATCAGTACAGGACACTAATCGGCAGATATCTCAGGAACTGCCAAATGCAGACATTTGCTTCCATGTACACATGGAAGCTCTCTTCAATACACTTCTGATGACTATAAATAGACCTTAGAGCAATAAGATCCTGTAGAGATACAAGAACCTCAAGGTTTGGTATAACACTGATCTATTACTCATAAATGCACATCAATTCTTGAACATAAACAAGGACAGCCCCTTTTATGATTAAGTTATCGCTATTCTGGACACAAAAAGACTACCATATGTAGAACAATAGGCAGTAGAATATGTGATGCTCTGTCCAGGTGCATAGACTATCAATTTCTATATATAAGGCTTTCTAGTCTAAGGATTAGATCTCAGACTTAACAATATCTTTTGTTGTTTATTCTACCTTGCTTCCAAGCTCTTGAGAATCAATAACTCTTCAATCACAAACAAAATAAGTAACTATTTGTGATAGTAACATTACCAATTCAGTTTACTTGTGACTACTCCTATATAACTGAGTTTTACGTGACGCACCTGGATGGATCAAGCCCAGTGGTACTAGGATATAACTGGTTGAGGACCCACAATCTAGAAATTAACTGGAGAGAAGGAGCATTAAACATATCCTCTAAGAAGCTCACTAATACACTAGGACCTAGGAAAGAAGCAATAAACAACAAAGCAAGATCAATTCACAAACTGCAGGCATGACTATCTATAACATTGATCAACGCTGCAATATATCAGCTTGCCAAATGCCTGGAGCCCAGACTTTTCAACTCACCCTCACCACACTTAGTGGGCAGGCTATCCAGATCAAAACCACAAACCTAGAATTAAATGAAGTTCCCCCAGAATACCATCAGTTTTCAAATGTGTTTGACAAACAATGTTTGAAACTCCTACCAGAACACCACCCATATGACTTGACTATCCGAATGGCAGAGAACTCGTCACCCCTATTAGGACCAATCTACTCACTATCAATGATTAAATTACAGACTTTGCAAGAGTTTATCGATGAGAACCTCAGGACAGGAGCTATCTAACCCTCCCAATCGTCAGGAGGAGTTCTGGTACTGTTTGTAAAAAAGAAGAACAAGGATCTGAGATTATGTGTAGATTACCGTGGCCTAAATAAACTAACCCAAAAGGACTGTCATCTGATTCTATTGATTTCAGACCTTCTAGATATATCTAAAAAGACAAGAATATATACAAAAATAGACTTGAGAAATGTTTATTACCTAGTATGCATCGCCAAAGGCAATGAGTGGAAAACTACTTTCTAGACCCACTATAGATCTTTTGAATAGCTAGTCATGCTGTTTGGATTATTAAATGCCCCCACAGCTTTTTAATAGTTTATGAATGAGATTTTTGGGGACTTGCTGGACATGTATGTAGTCGTCTACCTAAACAACATATTAATCTACTCAAATAACCTAGAGGACCATAGGAAGCATGTAGAAGAGGTACTGAGACACCTCTATACCCACCAACTATATGTCTTCCCTGCCAAATGTGCATTCCACAAGGAAAGCGTTGAATTTCTAGATTTTATATTGGGCCTAGAGAGACTAGCAATGGATGAGCAGAAGGTGAAAATCATTAGAGACTGGTCAGTTTCCTGCTAATTGAAAGAGGTCCAGTCCTTCCTAGGATTCTTAAACTTCTATCAACAATTTATTCATAACTACTTTGATGTGGTGTCCCACCTCACTCAATTAATGTATAAGAAAACTCCCTGGGACTGGTCAGAAGACTATCAAAAGGCATTTGAGACACTAAAAAAAACCTTTACCATAGTACCGGTACTAGCGAGATGGAATCTTGACTCTAAGATCATTGTGGAAACGGACACATCGGACAGAGCACTGGCTGCTATCCTCTTAACCTACTCAGGAAAGGAGATCCACCCCATAGCCTTTCATTTAAGGACGCTTAATGATGCAAAACTGAACTACGATATACATGACAAGAAATTGTTGGTAATATTTGAGGCTTTTAAGAAATAGAGATATTATCTAAAAGGGACCCCCATACCAGTGGAAGTGTTCATGGACCACAAGAACCTCACTTACTTTTGCGATACTAAATCACTCTTTCAACATCAAGCATGTTGGTCCAAGTTCTTGTTACAATTCAATCTCTTAATATGCTTTAGATCAGGACAGTTAGGAACAAAACCGGACACCTTGACTCATCGTTGGAATGTTTACAACAAGGGAGAGAAGACCGAGAAGTTAAATCAACTGTAACAACTCTCAGTTTAGGCTGTGTAACCTTAACCTGAATTACACTCTAAGTCAGAGTTGACAAAGAGAACTTATTAGAGTTCTCACTAGTTGGTTGTACACTACTTATACATGTTTAACTATTTGTCCTTGTTTATTGATTCGATAATATTATATAATTAAATTTAAAAAATAGAAAAATAGAAATAAATATTGACTTAGGGGAATTTGGCAGTTTATAACATTAATGGTCCTTTTTCCTGCCAAACCAACTAGTCTCGGGACACAAGCACAGACTACCAGAACCTATAAGATTATAGGCAGCAACACTCCTAGATGTGAAAACATTGAACTTGGATATTAAAACAGCAGTGATGGCAGACCAGACTTACAAGAACTACCTCAATCCTCTAGATTCTCTGGACAATGCTAGCTGGGAAGTCAATATCAATGGGCACCTTCATTTTGAAGAACAAATCTTTGAAAGACCTTTGCCTGCATGTATTAAGATCAAAATACGACCACCTTCTTGCAGGATACCTGGAACAAGCAAAAACCTTACAATTGGTCTACTGGGACTACACTTGGCCAAACCTAAGAACCTTTGTTACAGATTACATTAACTTGTGTGGCATCTGTGCCCAAAACAAGGCCATACATTACAAACCATATGGTACCTTGAAACAGCTTCCCATCCTACTGCTATTATGCTGCCGGCAAATTTGCCATAGAACTGTAATATAGGATAAGACTTATAACCCCATTTTCTAACTAGGATGCACTCTTAGGACTCTTTTACAAGCCCCAGACATACTCTAGATTTCCAACAGGGTACTCTTACCAGATGGCTTCTAAGCTGTCATAGGCTAAGATAGCCTATTACCTTGAGAGACAAAATAGATGAGCTGGTAGTAGGATCTTTGAAGTTGGAATATCTCACTAGGCTTCTGGACACCAAGACTTTAGACTCTTCTCTAGAATGCTAGCTAATCTCGATCTAGAACAGACTTAGACAAACTTAGAACAGGTGTGACGGATCAGAAGTCTATTATGGGTATGTGAGTTTATTACATATAGCCTAACATTTAGAAGCGGATGCTATACATGGATCCAAGATGAAAATGCAGTCACATGATATTAGAGTTATTTCTAGATTGTATTCGGAGCTGGGAAAAGCCGACTGATGGAGACAGAATAGGTAGACCATGAAGTCAGATAGTAGTGGAGCAGTACTACATAGATAGATTTAAGAGGGTGATGTATAGTTGGGTGGCGGTGCTATCAATGTCCATATAGAAGTACTTCAGAGGAAAGCAATGAGAGAGGCTAGGGGAGATTATATTTTTCTTCTTTTAGTCTAATTGAGTCTTCTCTGTTTGTAAAGTTAATATATTACTCAGGGTGAAGGGTGATAGGTAGAAGAGAGCCTTCTTAGCTCTTGCCTTTATCTCAGAAGCTCTAGAGGTTGTTGTATGCAATGTTCTATGAGTGTAAGAGTTGATCTTGGTGAGAGACTAGTTAGGACAATTTGTATTATATACACTACTTGTTCTAGGACCCAATGGTGAAGATAACTCAGACAACCTTTGACAGAGTAGCAGGCTTAGAAAGCCTAGCTAGTCTTTCACTCAGACTATATTATACCTATAAGGTTTGGTGTGGGGGTATAGATGAGGGATGGATTGAGTGTGGTAAGGCCCAGAAGTGGTTTACTGACTACATCTGCTAGGAAGCTCATTACAGTGTGTAAAGGTGTCCACCTTAGAGAAATTGGCTACCAGACAGATCTAGATTGATCTTACGATCTTTACGCCAATTTTAGAATTATAGCTAAGCTATCTTCATTTAATCATTCTTTTAATATCCTTCTTCCTTTCTTTCCCCTACCAACTCTTTAGTATGCAATTGAGGGCTGCCTCATATTTCTCTTATTCTTGACGCAGTAAAATCCACATTCTCTTTTGCCCCCTTACACTGTGTCCATGGAAGTTCATATTGATGGACTTCATCAAGCATCTGCCAGAGTCAGAAGGCCACATGGACATACTGGTAGTGATAAATAGACTTACAAAGTAGATAATCTTTGTTTCAATACACAGCTCAATCGATGTCACAAGTTTTGCTAATCTCTTTGTTCAGAACATCTTCTTCAAACATAGAGTACCAAGTCATATCACATTGGACAGGGGAACAGAGTTTGTTTCAAAGTTTTTCAGATCACTGGCCCAAGCTTTGAAGATGAGGTTGCACTTCTCTGCAGACTATCACCCAGAGATAAACAGCTAAACTAAACGCACGAACCAGATATTGGAGCAATACCTATGGATCTACTGTAATTATCAGCAATCCGATTGGACCAGACCACTACCTTTAGCAAAGTTCACCTATAACAACACGTCCTTGTTTACCATAGGATTGTCCCTCTTCTTTGTAAACAAGGATTATCATCCTAGTCTATAAGTACAAATAGCCTGCGAACTCTCATTGCAATTAACCAAGAAATTCATAATAAATTTAGAAACCATGCACATGAAACTGAAACAAGCCATTGTAGAGGTACAGTGATGCTACCAAGGCCCAGCAGATGCTTGACAGTCTACAGCACCCACATTCCAAGCAGGAAACACAGTTTATGTTCTAGCAAAGTTTATTAAGACCATCTGACCCTCCAAGAAACTCTTAGAATGATATCTAGGACCATTTTCCATGACAGAGAAGGTCAGCTCCTACTCATACCTTGTGAAGTTACCAGAACACCTCAGAGCAATCCATCCTGTATTTCACATATCCTAACTCAAACCAGCTCCCTCCAGTAATATTCCGAATCGCAGCAGCTTTCCTTTTGCATTGAATTGGATGGGAATCTAGAATTTGAAATAGCACAAATCCTTGACTCAAAGTGGAATAGATGGAGAATAAACCCCTTATTGTACTACATTTGCTGGGCTGGATACGAAGGTACTTCAGAGAAATACTTCTGGCTCAGCAGTACTGACCTGAGAAATACCAGCAAACTAATCCAAGAATTTCATGTGTTAAACCCAATAAAACCTGGCCCAAACAACTTACCTTCAACCACCTGAAGGTTCATATCTGTCCCATTACTAACCATCAAATACCTAGCAATAATCTCAGTATTGGCTACAAGGGTGTAGCCATTAAAAAGAGGGTACTGTCACAGTTCCTTGTGACCTACAGCTACAATGGCCCTGCAAGAAGATATCATCTGCTTAGTCATGCTATTTACAACCATTTTCCATCCTTTGTACTAATTTATTAAGACCCTTAGCTAATTTGTCTTTTTATTTGTTTCTACTTCTGCATACATAATCCAATCAACTAGAACTCTTGGTGCTTCATCTTTGGTCCTAATGGGTTTTACTCTCATATAGTGTGAGAAACCATTAATTAGAGTGACAAAATAATGACATTTTAAGTGTCCTTCTACATCAAAAGATCCACATACATCTAAGAATAGTCTATGTAGTCTTCTTGGATTGTCAACGTCTGACTTCTTTGATATGACACTTTAGATACTCTTCCCTTTCAGACATGATGTACATGGTTCATTCACTTCTGTGGTTCCTGTGTCAATGATCTCTAAACCTGTTACTATAAACTCATCTGACAGCTTCTGAATAGATCGTCTCATGGCATGTCCTAAACGTTTATGCCATAGATCAAGTAAAATCTTTGTGACATACACTGACTGATGTCCTGGGAAAACCATTCTTCCTTGAAGAATCCAGAGATTTCTTGATTTTTCTACTCTCACTATAATTATATTTTCTTTGATGATTTCGCATTTATCCATACCAAAACCAACAAAATACCCTTTGTTCACTATATACATTACTGAAAGAAAGTTATTTGTTCCTATGTCAGAAACATAATAAACATTCTGGAACTCATAGATACTTAATTTCCCATTAATGTTCATCACGATTCTCACAGATCCTAATCCGATAGTTTTGATTGTTCTATTGTCTCCTAATCCAATGGGAATGGCCATTTGAAAAGGTGTATAATTGATCATCTAATCTTTTCTAGCTGTCATGGATAACATGGCACCTGAATTGATGATTCACTCCTCCACAAAGTCCAAAGTTCCTTTTCATGTCATAAATAAATTTATAACAGTTTCTTGTGTTCTGGCTACTAACTTTGTATTTTTGTCCTTGGGTCCTTTCTTAGATTTTAATTTGTTATTCAATGCCAGATTTGCCTTTAGTTTCCTGTATTCTGATTTGAAATGACCTCTTCTCTTACAATAATGACACTTGAATTTCTTTTTCTTTGCATCATCATCATTCTTTTGATGTAATGATTGATGAGCTAGCTTCTTTCCTTTGTGATTCTCTATCAACGTTATATGTGGTGTAGCTTCTCTAGACTTTTCATCCATCAAGATTTGTCTGATGACGAAGTCCATAATTAGGGTGTTCTCATCTCTCATGAAGAGATGTTGCCAAAGTGATGCATAGGATTCAGGAAGTGAGATTATCATGACTGTTGTAATAAGTGAGTCTTTGAAAGTGTGTCCCAAGTCCTTAAGTCTATGAACTTTTTTACGTATGTCTCCAAGTTGACATTCTATTGAAATGGTATCTACAAATGTTGTTCTAAAAATATTGCCAAGTAATTCTGCCATTATGTATTGACTTTTCCCTTCATATCGGTGTCATGTCTGACAATTAATTTTGGCAATATAAGTGACATTTGGAACCTAATAATCATAATAAACAGCTCTCAAGAGAGAATTGGCTCCCCAGACATAACCACTAGAAGTCTGGTTGTATACTTGAGAACACTATCTGAGTAGCAGAGTAGTGGCTGCAATCACTACTATTGGTACCTCATAACACTTTCCAGATGGTCTCATATCATATCTATAAGACGGACTCCTTTTTAGAAGTGCTCTTGAGAGTGAACTTGACCTTGGAAGCATTTCCCTTGATAATGATGTCATCCAATAGCTGGCCCCTGGTTTATAATAGGAACACTATCAGAGGTCGTGTATCAGTCCTGATCAGCAGTCCAAATATAAAAGAATAAAACAAGGATACGCTGAACATCATTAGAAAGAGATAAAAAGAAGAAGGACCTAAGAGATATGAACAGGAAATAGAAGAGAGAGTAGAGAAAGGTTTAGAAGAGGAATCAGGAGAGTTGGAAACAGAGAGAAATGATATCGATGACAAAGATGTGCTTGAGAGCGGTCGGACTAATGTCCGAAGAACCTCTTGAGTACCTTAGAACACTTAGAACAGGTTCAAGGTCAGCTGACAAGATAAAGAAAGTTAGTAGGAAATAGACAGGGAGTTGTAAGGCTTTGGATTGAGGTTGAGTAACCCTAACTCTTAACCCTCTCTTTATCGGAAATTGACAAAGAGAACTCGTTAGAGTCCTTGCTAAATTGTGTACACTACTTATATATGTCCGATTATTTGTCCTTTTTTACTGATCTAACTATATTACATGATTAAAAGAAAAGAAAATAAATATTGACTTAGAGATAGAAGACGATTCATGACACCACTCCCCTCTCAAGGGTCCTCGTTCCGAGGACTTCTTCATAATTCATCGTATGGGTCCCTTAGGTCTTCCATATCCTGATTTTCATCTCCCAGCTCCTCTAAGTATTTTCTATCCTCTTCGAGCCTCCATCAATCTTCCTCATCTATTTCTTCGTTCCCTTCTTCTATTTTTCCTCCCTTGTATTCTTCCCTTTCTTCCATCCTTTTCAAGAATGGGTTCCTACTATACCTAGAGAATGGATTTTTCTTCCACCGTCTCCAGTTTTCCTCCATTTGTTTCCAGTACTCCCTGTCGTACTTCTTGTTTCCCCATCTATAGAGCAATTTCGCCGTGTATCTTCCTGGTAACTCCTTACTGAATACTTTCTTGTTTTCTTCAGTTTCTTGCCGCCTGACTTCTTCCTCTTCCTCCCTGCGATATTCTTTCTCGAATTCTTCTACTAGTTCCATCGCATTCCTCAGATTTTCTTTACTTTCCCATGTGTCTTCTTCCACTGTGCATCCCTTCCATCGTACCAAATATTTCTCCTTTCCTCGCACCTTTCTTTTGTTTATGATTTTCTCCACTTCCCATTCTTCTTCTCCCTCAATTACTACTGGTTGTGGTGTTTCTTTCCTCTGTCCCTCTACTTGTGATTTGTACCTCCGTACTCGGCTAACATTGACTACTGGATGTATTCTCACTGTACTAGGCAGTTCTAATTCTATTGCATTGCTAGAAATGATTGTTTTCACTTTGTAAGGTCCCACAAAGCATTCCATGAGTTTCTCCATCCATCTTCCGACTATCTGGTACTTCAGATCTTTAGTGCTGAGTAGCACTAAGTCGCCAACCTGGTATTCCTCCACCTCTCCTCTCTCCCTATCTGCATATCGCTTCATATCTTCTTGCGCCTTTTGTAGCGCTGCCTTTGCTTCCTTCTGTACATTCTTTATCCTTTCCGCGAATTTTTCCACTCCTTCATATTTACCCTTCTTTCTCATTTCGAATCCCATCCTAGGATCTTGTCCATTGTTTGCCTTGAAGGGTGATACTTTGGTTCCAGCATGCACCTTGTTATTGTAGGTGAATTCAGCTGTACCCAACCATTCTGGCCATTGTTCTTGTCGGTGATCTATGAACATTCGGAGATATTGTTCTAACTTCTGGTTCATTCTCTCCGTTTGGCTGTCTGTTTGTGGGTGGAATGCTGTTGACAATTTTGTTTTGATTCCTAGCATACCATTCAACTCCTTCATGATGCCTGCTGCAAACTGTGGTCCTCTATCTGAGATTATGCTATCTGGTAGACCATGTAGTTTCCAAACATTATCTCTGAATAGTCGTGCCAACCCTTCTACGCTAGTTCTTTCTGTAGTAGGTATAAAATGTCCTATTTTTGTGAGCCTATCTACTACTACTAAGATGGCGTCGTAACCCTGCGCTAAAGGTAACTTAGTAATGAAATCTGCACTGATGTGCAACCAAGCTTTCTCTGGAATCGAATTTGGCATTAATTTTCCTGCCAGTGGTTGTGTTCAATTCTTATTTCGTTGACAGGCATCGCATCCCTCCACATATCGCTTCACCTCCCTAGTGACCCCTGGCCACCAGAAATTCCTCGTCACCAATTCCGCCGTCTTCCACTGTCCTCCATGTCCTCCATGTCCTCCCATAGATGTATCGTGGTGTAGCCTGATTACTTCTGCCCTTAATTTCTCATCTTTGGGGACGTACACTTTCCCTTCTTTCAACATTAACCCATCTTCCTGACGCCACTCTTCATCTCTTAACATCTTCACACCTGCTCGCTTCATTTCCTCTACTGCTTTCACTACTTCATCATCTCTTGCTTCATACTTTCTCACTTTATCCATCAAGTCTACCCCTTCGATGACTACCTCTGTTATTCTAATTCTTTTCACGTCTAACCACTCCTTCTTTACCAATGTCTGCTTCTCATTATCCTTTTCCACACCAACCTCCCAATCTGGCCTCCTGCTCAATCCATCTGCCTTTCCCATCTTACTTCCTGAAATATGCTTCAACACGAAGTCAAATCTAGACAAGTACAGAGCCCATCGTGCTTGTCGCCGATTTAATTTTTGGTTGCTCATAAAATATTCCAGATTTTTATGGTCCGTCCATACTTTGAATTTACTCTTTGCTCCCTCCAAGAAGTGCCTCCATGCCTCCAAGCATCGTATTATAGCTAGCATCTCTTTGTCGTGTATTTCATAATTTCTTTTGGTTTCATTTAACGATTTAGAGATATATGCTACTGGTCTCCATTTGCCATCTCCACCCTTAATTGACAGCACTCCTCCCATTGCAAAGTTAGAGACGTCTGCTTCAACTCTGAACTCTTTATCTAGATTAGGTGCAGCTAGTAAAGGTCGATTTGTGAAGACCGTCTTCAACTGCTCAAATGCTTCCTGCTGTTCGTTTCCTTATTTCCATTTCTCCTCCTTTCTTGTCAAGTTATTCAATGGCCGAGCTAATTTTGCGAAGTCTTTCACAAATTGCCTATAGTAATTTGCAAGGCCCAAGAATTTCCTAATGTTCTTGACTGTTTTGGGTACCGGCCAGTTTAATACTCCCGCCACTTTATCTTCCTCCATCTCAATTCTCCCCTGACCTATTACTACTCCTAGAAAATTCACCTTTTGTACCTTCCAGGCACATTTCTCTGGTTTCACATATAGGTCATTCTCCTCTAACCTCCTCAACACTTTTTCCACCAACTCGTCATGTCCCTTCTCCGTTTCTGTCCCTATTAACACATCATCTACAAATGCCGCCACCTTCCTCTCATTGATCATGTCTCTCAGAATTTCGTTCATCATGCCTTGGAATGTGGTAGGTGAATTTGTCATTCCAAAAAACATTACTACTGGTTCGTATGACCCCACATGAGTAGTGAAGGCCGCCTTCCACTCGTCTCCTTCCTTAATCCTCACATTGTTGTAGCCCCACTGGAGATCCATCTTAGTAAACACTCTCTTATTGCCCATAGAGTCTACTAAATCCGTAATCAAGGGCAGAGGGTAATTATTCTTCACCGTCTGCTTATTGAGTCTCCTGTAGTCCATAACCATGCGTTTTCCCCCATCTTTCTTGTCCACAAAGAACACCGGCGATGTTTGAGGCGATTTAGAAGGTCTGATATACCCCTTCTTTAAATGCTCATCGACAAATTTCTGTACTTCTTCCTTTTCATTCCTGGAGAGAGGGTACACTCTCGCTTTGCTTGCTTTGAAATCATCGTTGAGATCTATTGCATGATCCTATGCCTTTCTAACCAGCATTCTTTCTGACTCCACCTTTCCGAACACTTTCAACCATTTATGGAACCTTTTGGGTACCATTTCCTCCACCTTCCTATGATCTGTCTCTATTTCCTCCTCTCTTCCCCAATCTTCCTTTTCATCTACTGCCCATCTCACAATCTTCTGTTTGTCCTCTCTTGCCTCTTTCTTTCCTTTTATCCTCACTATCTTTCCACATATTGGTGGGCATCTCGTTATTCTTACTTCTCCTTTCTCCCAATCTATTTCTGGGTTATGAGCTGCCAACCATGGCATACCCAAAATTACGTCTGTCTTCCCTAGTTCACAGACATCCATTCTTACTCTTTCCACATGTTCTTTGTAGAACATGTTAACTTCTACCTCGTGTGTAATCGCACCTCCACTATTTCCGGTGCCGTCCACATTTCTCACTTGCAGGGGTCAGTTTAACTTCATCAACTTATATCCTCCCTTTTGGGCTAATCCTTTGTTCATAAACAGGCCCGTTGCTCCACTGTCCAGCAAAGCCCTTACTGTTCTTCCTTCATGCGTGTCTACTCTTTCGATGCCCACACTCATCCATACTTCTCTTAGAGGCTTGAACGTTCGCCTCACTTCTCTTACTTCCTTCTTTTGCACTGCCTTCTGATTGACAGTTCTTGCTACTCTTCTTGGATCAGTGATTCCAGCCCCCTCCTTCTGGGCCCTAGGCACTGTCCATTCTACTTCCCCTCCCCAATTCCACCATGGCGTTTTCTTTCCCATCCTATATGGAGAACAGAAAGTCTCCCCTTTCTTATTTCTTTCCACCCCTCCTTTCACCGCATCTCTCACATTGCATGCACTACACACCACTCTTTCTGCTCTCCCGCTTTGCGCTTCTTTCTCTCTCCACTCCTTTGCTTCTCTGCAACTTTCACACCACATGTGCAACAATTGCCTTTTGCTCAGGAATCCTTGTCCTCAGTTCTCCTGAGTTTTGGTACCCTTGTAGTCACATCCTCAACACTCTACAAAGGTTACCACCTCTCTTTGCGTCGTCCACTCTTCCATGTCCATTCGGGCTCCTCTTGGGGGTAGTCCTTTGGCACGCAAGTGCAACTTCACCTTTTCCCAGACTTCCCTTGGAGGTGCCGCTTCCTCCCTTTCATTCTCTTTCTTCCTAGAACACTCCCACTTCTTGTGTCCCTCTCTTCCACACCCAAAACACTTTACTACTTCCCTTACTACTTTTTGCCTCCTCACTTCTCTTACTCCACATTGCATGACCCGACTCTTCAACACTTCAAATTTGTTTTCCACTACCATCCTTTTCTTCTGTTCTTCCCCACTTCTACAGTTCCGGGCCAGGTGCCCGAACTTCTCACATTGCCTACACAATTTCCCCTCTCTTCTTTCCAATTCTGCCCTTAATTTGGCGAGGGCATGCCTTTGATTGAGCATGTCGCTCATGAGTTGGTTGTACGCTTCTAAGGACATAGTGTATTGTACTTAGAAGGGCGAGTTGTTGTGTTGTAATGAAAAATGTATTGTGGTGCCGGTTGAC
>Ga0154005_100402_pt1 | contig 18750 bp, 16 predicted proteins | sample TSFL089MetaG_FD_104698 | JGI IMG/M metagenome (GOLD analysis project Ga0154005, IMG submission 104698) | Attine ant fungus gardens microbial communities from Florida, USA - TSFL089 MetaG | ecosystem: Host-associated > Fungi > Mycelium > Unclassified | place: USA: Florida, Lake Talquin State...
AACCTTGTGCCATAACAGGTTCAGCTTGTTTCGCCATTGTCTCAACTAGAGTGAGTAGGAAGAGATGTGAGTGTTGGGAACTGGACATCTGTTTTCTTTGCAAGAAGCACCACTTCCCAGGATTCAAAAAACCATCACAACCCATCACAAATAACGTAAAGTCCTGCTTAGAACAAGTGCATGTTCAAGCTCCTTGCCTCTGACTGCATGGTCAGGGCAAAGGAAATTGGTACAGCCATTTTGTAAGATGACATTGTCCCCTCCAAAAAAAAATACACTCAACTTGAATTGCCTTTTGCAGTCTCGGGTGGTCATAGCTCTGAGTTTCACCAAACCTTTTTATGCACCGTCTCATGAGCAAGTATGAAGATGGGGACCCTTGACACAATGAGCCAACCAACGCGCGAGTGTGGACATAGAGGATCCATTTGGTATCTTACACCGTAAACCATGCATACATTGAGTTTTCATCTATATGGCTGCATTGCGAGTAATGAAGGTAGCCATCAACATGTATTCGGGACAATTTTTTTTTTTGACCCCATCACTCACACTATCTCGACTTGTTCTCGCCTCTAGTAGTTGTCCTCAGCAGCTTGATCAAGAATGTGACTTCTTCACCTCGTTCATGGTTGAGCCCTGAGTCCATCAGCCTCAACAGATGGACAATGAACTTTCTTTAATGCGACCAAATCATGGTTTCTTCTGTTGAGACCGTGTCCCCAGTGACAGCCGTTGCTACTGACGATCTTGTCCTGGAGCTGGCAATTGCACAGTAATGCTTGGCTTTGGAAATTGATTTCACATGCAATCTCCAAACCTTGCTTGTACTGTGGCCGAATCCGATGGGACCATGAGCGATAATCATGTTAGAGGAAGATAGGCATCTAGGCAGTCTTGTCCAATATAATGTAATTACACTAGTTAACCATGTTCAGGCCCTGTGATGGTACAAAACAAACAAGTGCTTTAATGAAAGATTATCACATCACCCATTCATACTTATAACAATTAGTCAATGTCCAGTATAATCACACATGCATAGATAAAAGCATTTATTCATAACAATCAAAAACATGCACACTATTATAAGACTGGACATGCTGTTAGCTTCAGCTCCATTCAGAGAATGAAGCCTACTAAGCTCCCGACCCATGTCAAGGGCGCATGACAGGTCACTTTGTCAAGGTGACCCGACCGGGAGAGTCCTTGTCCTTGGCATGCACCCCAATTGAAGGTATATGTCAAGACCAAGAAAACACACCTTGTAAATCAAAACTGCTTGAAAGGCTAAGCATTAGACCTACAGTCTGTGTATTCCTACTGGCTTCTGACTACGAGGAAAGAAAGGAACACGAACCTCTGGTCACACAACTGACCAATGAAAGCTGCCTCATGAAGAGGCCAAAGCTAGACGTGTATTCCTACTGACTACGAGGAAAAGGACAAGAACCTTGCAGCTGTGGCCCCTGCATCATAACACCACACAATCGACAGGAAACCAAATCTGTCACGCACAATCTAAGCCAGAGCGAACAGCTCATGATACCATCCACCAACCGCAGGGGCCACCAAAACACGCCGCAGAATGTTGATAATCAGGCGATCACAATTATCGGGGTCATCTAACCAAACAATGCCAAGATGGTGTTAGTATTCATCACGCACCATTTTGTCCAGAGCATCGTATTCTATGCCAAGCGCTACCACAGCACAATTTGGCTTATTAAAGTACAATGCTGAACACTGGACCTACGAAATGTCAGGGCCTTGCCATTTCAAATACAATGTTAACACACCTCGTAGATCAGAAACACAACCAATTCTGCCAGGAAGCATCAGTGTCGCCAGATCACAATGCTGGACCCCAGTTATCAGGCTGCCATAGCACAATGCCAGGTGCTCCATCAATAGGTTACTGCACTAGAAAACAAAATCGACCTCATCAGTGTCACCAGAGCATGATGCCAGACGCCATTCATCCAACTGCCATGACACAATACCAGGCACTCCACCTAGAGGACGTCAGAAGTGGACCAATCGATAAGTCATCCACCCACTATATGGTCCACAGCATGCAATATGCCATGATAGTTTGCCAGTAATTGCATTTACCAGACCACAGTGCTGGACACCATCAGCGTGCCACAGGACAGTGTCTGACATTTGACCTATGCGACATCAGAACCATACCGAACAGCCAGCCAGCCACCAACGTACCACTGGGGCTTCTAGCCATGCAGCATATGACATTTACCATGTCAGCTGTCATTTGCGGTCGCTGCTATGGTATGTGCAGGATATGGGAGAAACGCGAAGCTCAACACAGAGGGAGGCCATAAGCGACTGATTGAAGTGACAAAAAACCTTCAGCCTTTTATACACAAACCCTGCGCATCACATGACCTGGCGAATTATCTGAAACAAGGATACCGCCTCGCACTAAACCCCATTCGTAGAAGACAATAAGAAAGATACTGTCTTGGCGCGATCAGTGAGTCATATGATGGATCTTACCATTTAAGTTGTTTGGAATGGGTAAAATTAAAAATTGAAAAGCAGATTTCCAATCTTATTATATCTCAGACAGAGTCTCGAAACATTTATATTTACTATCTTGAGATAAGGAAATGGACCCACCAACGTCTGGAAACGTTTCAATTGCTTTTGGGTAGTTGCATCCACTACCGGATCAACCATACAACGTCAATTCTCGCACCGGATAAGACAACTAGTGGCCGACTTAAAACAACCTAATGGCCGACTCCACAGTCCCCATATGTTTCTCGGAATGCGCCCCCTCTCAAAACCCAAGTGTCCCTTGTTTCTGATGATAGCTGAGACTCATTTGTCTCTGACTTCTCTTTTGTTTCCAAGACACCAAGTTTTCTTCTGTACATGGACTCTGACCCGAATCAGCTATCGAATGGGTGGATTTCCTGCTCAGTCCCATCCACCACCTTGCATGGACTAAAGCTTCGATCTGTCCTTGGCAGTTTACTGACTAGCTTGACATCAGATCCTAGACACAGGGTCGAGCTCATCAGTCACACTAAAAGCCTGTTACACGAAGAATTAAACTACACTTTTCAGTGCAATCTTCATCTTATTTCGTGCACTGTGGTGTCGTATTTGTTCTACGTCATGTTATCCTTTCATTATGAAACTGGGCAGTGTCGTGATTCCATGCCAGGAATAGGTGCGAAACCTGCAGGACCCTGACGATGCCAAACTTGGAAATGAGCCATCTTGCGAGGTGCATATAACCAGCTCATTGCATTTTTGGAAGGCAAACTTCCGAATCCGGACGAGGTTAAATGAGACATGGTCATCCGGGCGCATACGGTGATGAGAGATCCAGACTGAAACGCGACCTGGAAAATCCCATGATGGACAAGCAAGCAAGGTCGAGGGCATCTGTAGAGGATTGTGTGCGATCAAATCGGAATGATATTACATGACGATGTAGTCAGGTGGCTGCCAATGCAGATTTTCCAACACCAGGAGATCCTCTGATTCAAATTACACTGGTTCTTGATATCATTTTCAATCTCTTGTAAGGTGGCGTGAGAGGAGCAGGGTGCGCATCAAATCATCCAACTCTTTCTTTTCAGTTTGTGCTATGTGGATCTCTATGTTAAGATCCCGGTCGAATTGGTCCTTGAAGGTATCGAGTTTGCCCTTCAACTCAATCGCGAGATGTACTAACTAATCAGTCCCAAATCCACCCTGATCCAGATGAATGGTGACGTACACACCTAGCGTGTTCAGATTAATGTCGCGAACCTATGGTGGTGTTTGAAGAGGAAATCAACATTAGCAATGATGATAGCATGCCTCAATGACCAGCCATAGTTGTAGTTCTTGGATTGGATTATCAAATTCTACCTTGAAGAAATTAGGAGCAATCGAGGTAAAGATTCTCTCACAATTTGATTCTGTCCTAGAAGACAAGTGTTTCTAGAAGTCATCGAACTTGATATTAGTTTTAAGCATGGATCCCTCCTTTGAACCGGGGTCGAGAATGAATTTGAGTTGGGAATATTCCAATATACATTTCACTTCCTTCCACGAACATACTACGCCACATGAACATGAAAGACTGCTCAAGCACAATAAACTCAACTTACCTCTTGTTTTGGGTAAGCACCAGATGCTATTCCTCTGTCCAATTTTCCCTCATAAAAGTCATTGATATTGGACAATGAGAGACTGAGAACACAAAGACTACAGCTACAGTTGGAAGCTTTGGTAGATATGAGCTAAAATAATTCAGAGCTATGGAACTTTGATTTCCAGAGCTACTAAATCATTTGTTGTATTTTTTACGTCTTCACACTATGTTGTGTGGAATTATGACCAGGCTGAGGTTCAAACTCCAACATAACCACTTTAGTCACTACGTAATATGCTATGGAGAGTCTCATGCTCAAGAACAGCTCAGCCATATGGCTGACATATAGCTTAGAACACATAACACATTCAACAACTCTTCATTTTCATGGAAATATAATCTCCATCAATATTAGGTATGCTGCCATATGAGATAGTTAAGCTCATTTCTCCACATGCAAAGGAGACAACACCATCAAACAGTTATCTTGCTGTGCTTCTATTCACTATGTGCAGGAGGCTGCCTAATGATGTAATTTCATGCATAAAGCTAAATTTATGCAAAAGGTTTTGTTAAGAGATTCCAGAGCTATGAGGCCTTGGTTGTGGCTCTACCAGTAAGTAGCATATATTAGGATAACTGACAGAATAAATGCACAGGTGTGTCTTCAAGAATTAAAGACAGAAACAACTAAGTTAATTAAATGTTCAAGAAGGATACAGAGAGTATGTATACCTAAGAACAAACAGAAACAACTGATCTTAGGGCTTACAGATAGATGTCTTATGTACGAGACAAATGTACAACTATTTGCTGTGGAATGAAAAGTCTTGGATATTGTTGCTGGAGGAAATTTTTATGGAATGTAAAAGAAACAGAGATGATGACAAAAGCATGTCATTATAGGATATAATAGTGAATAGATGAGGAGAAATGATAAAAGGTAAAAGAACCTTCCAGAGAGGTACTTTGTCAATAATATATTGCTAACCAATCATGATTACTTGCATTTCCTTAGACTGATGGGCCAGTTAGAGTAAAGTTAACAAATGTATTCTTGGTTAACACACCTTGGTCCCCTCTGGTAATGGTATTGTCCTATGGTGGGAATGCTAAAGTGCTTTTTATATACTATACCCTGCTCTTCTTTGTACTCAATCATCTTTACTATTACCTATGTCAGAACAAGCTGGTCATATTGGAAACTGACATAAGTATCTTGTTTCTCAATTTCCATGTGTTGGAATATCGAGTGCTACATTCAAAGGGTTTCTTTTATTCCCTTGTCCTTAGATAGAAACAGTTGAGATGAGTTTTTACCTTCTTTTTTGCTCTATCTCAACTCAAGACAATCAATCAAACAGTAGTATTCTCATCCTTAAGTACCTTATCAAACCTAATTTTATCACTAACAGAAATGATATGGATTAGATCACCTACTATACAATCAGCATAGTAGATTTGCTATCTAATGTATAATTGTCTCCTATCCTGCCTTGTTATTTATAGTTATTGATACTGCAATACTTGGATTCTAATTTAGAATTAGGATGTAGACCATTCAAAGTTGAAGTGCACATTGACTAAACTAGAAGAAAATAATCTTCTGCAGCAACCACAATTATCTTTTCTCCTTGTTTCAGAGTAGTGAATAGGTAGGGTTTTTATTAGAGTGGTGGTTTGGAGGCTAATAAAGCAAAGATAGTAGGGAAGAGGTATTGGAAAAGAGTCAGTCTAGACTGTGACATCAAGGTGTACATTTGAGAAAAGCTGAGTTGAGGAAGCTTTGACTAATTTTCTGTCATAAGCTTGGTATTTTGGATAGGGAAGAGATGAAGAAAGTTTGGGAAGAGTATCAAAGAGAGCAGAGAGTTTATATAAAGTAGAGATAGCCATTATACAAGCACATTTAGATATAATAATTAGCTTAGATTCCTGTTCTGTACTAGAGGTTATATACTTTACAACTATCTGGAAATCAAGCAAGGGAGACATTGTATTTATGAAGGGTATTAACAGTTTGAAGATATTGTATGAAAATTTGTAAGGTGGGTATGGTGTAGTACATAAGTGGTATAGAGGGACACTGTCCAAAACTACAGAATCAAAGGTATCAATATGCCCAGTCCAGCTGTGTGAATTGACATTAATAGAGATCATATTTTCACAAAAATGAAGGAGTTATTGAATGTGTTATGTAAAAGGAAGTTCCTAAGCTATGTGTTGGCCATATAGCTGAGCTGTTCTTGACCATAAGACTCTCCACAGCATGTTATAGAGTGACTAAAGTAGTTATGTTGGAGTTTAAACCTTAGTCTGGTCATAATTCTACACAATATAGTGTAAAGACATAAAATAGTGTAAAAAATATAGATGAAATAGGAAATAGTGGAGAAGTCATAACCCATAAAGTAGAAGTAAACATGTACTTCAAAAAACATATAGAGAGAGTAAGGATGGACATATGTAATTTAAGGAAAACTGAGGTAATATTGGGTATGCTATGGTTACAAGTGCATAACCCAGAAATAGACTAGGAAAAAGAGAAAGTGAAGATAACAAGATGTCCAACAATATATGGACAGTATATGGACAAAAGGGAAATGGGCCCTGAAATTAAGAAAAGAAGAAGAAAGAGATATAGGTGGATGAGATCAAAAGAATTAGGTAGGTGGCAGATGAAAAGGAAGATTGGGGAAGAGAGAAAGAAATAGAGTTAGATTATAGAAAGGTAGAGGCAATGGTTTTACAAAAGTTTTATTGGTGATTGAAGATGTTTGGAAAGATAGAGTTGGAAAGAGTACTATTAAGAAAGGTTTGGGATCACACTATAGATCTCAAGAATGACTTTAAGGCTAGTAAAGCTAGAGTATACCCTCTGTTTAGAAACAAAAGAGAATAAGTACAACAGTTTATAGACAATCACTTAAGAAAGAGATATATCAGGCCTTCAAAATCACCATAGACTTCTCTAGTATTTTTTGTAGGAAAGAAGGATAGTAGGAAGTACATGGTAATGGACCATAGGAGATTAAATAAGCAAATAGTTAAGAACAACTATCCTCTACCATTAATTGCAGACTTAGTAGATAATATGGGTAACAAGAAGCTGTTCACAAAGATGGATCTCTAGTGGGGCTATAACAATATGCAGATAAAAGAGGGGGACAAGTAGAAAGTAGCCTTCACTACATATGTAGGATCATTTGAACCTATAGTAATGTTTTTTAGGATGACAAACTTGCTGGCAACATTCCAAGGAATAATGAATGAAATAATGTAAAATCTGATTAACAAAGGAAAGGTAGCAGTGTTTGTAGATAATATGCTGGTAGGAACAGATAGTAAGAAAGAACATAATGAGATTGTAGCAGAAGTTCTAAAGAGGTTGGAAGAGAATGACTTATATATGAAACCAGAGAAATGCTCATGGAAAGTCAGCAAAGTAAATTTCTTAGAAGTAATAATGGATCAAGGAAAAATCAAGATGGAGGAAGAAAAGATAGAGGAAGTATTGAACTGGCCAGTACCAAAGATGATCAGAGACATTAGGAAATTCTTGGGACTTGCCAATTATTATAGGTAGTTTATCAAAAACTTTGCACCACTCACAAAGTCCTTGAATATACTGACAAGGAAGAAAGAGAAGTAGAGGTAAGAGGAAGCCCAGTAGAAAGCATTTAAACAGTTGAAGAGAATCTTCACAACAAGGCCATTGTTGGTAGCACCTGACTTAGACAAAGAATTCAGAATCAAGGCAGACACTTTAAACTTTGCAACAGAAGATGTCTTATCTATTAAATGTGAAGATAACAGATAGAGACTGGTAGCTTATATTTCTAAGTTGTTAAATGAAATAGAAAGGAATTATGAAATACATAACAAAGAGATGTTAGTAATAATTCAATGCTTAGAGGCCTGGAGGTACTTTTTAGAAGATGTTAAGGGTAAATTTGAGATTTGGTCAGACTATAAAAATCTAGAGCACTTTATGAGTAACCAGAAACTAAATAGATAACAAGCTAAATGGACACTCTATTTATCTAGATTTGACTTTCTCTTAAAACATGTATTCAGAGAAAATATAGGAAGAGCAGATGGATTGAGTAAGAGGCTGGATTGGCAGGTGAGAGTCAAGAAAGACAATAAGGAACAGATATTGATAAAGAAAGAATAGTTAGAAGTAAAAGCAGCAGATGTTATAGAGGTAGTAATTGAAGGAGTAGATATATTAAACAGGATAAGAAAGAGTGAGGCAAAAGATAACAAAGTTATCAAAGTAGTAGAGGAAATGAAGAAAGTAGGAGCAAAGATGTTGAGAGATGAGGAGTAGAGAGAGCACAAAGGACTGATGCTCAAAGAAGAGAAGGTATATATACCAAGAGATGAGTTGTTAAGAATAGAAGTAATCAGACTATACCATGATACACCTGTGGGAGGATATGGGGGACAGTAGAAGACAATAGAGTTGGTCACTTGAAATTTCTGATAGTTAAGAGTAAGTAAAGAGATAAAGTGATATATAGAAGAATATAATGTATGCCAAAGGAATAAAAATTGAACATAGGTACCTGTAGGCAAGTTAATACCCAACTCAATCCCAGAAAGACCTTGGAGTCATATATCAGTAGATTTCATTACTAAGTTGCTATTAGTACAAGAATACAATTCTATTCTGGTACTCATAGATAGGTTAACTAAAATAGCATATTTTATACCTATGACAGAAAAGACAACCACAGAGGAACTAGCTAGACTATGTCTGGAAGCTATATAGTTTACCAGAAAGTATTATTTTAGATAGAGGACCATAGTTTGCAGTAGGAGTAATAAAAGAGTTAAATGCAATGTTGGGGATCAACAGCAAGTTATTAATGGTATTCCATCCACAAACAGATAGACAAATAGAAAGAATGAATCAGAAGTTAGAACAGTACCTGAGGATATTTATTGATCATTGACAAGAGCAATAGCTAGAATGGTTAGAAACAGCAGAGTTTGCCTACAACAATAAGGTGCACATAGGGACAAAGGTGTTACCATTTAAAATAAATAACAGTCAAAATCCTAGGATGGGATTTAAGCTAAGGAAGAAGGAGAGGTTTGAGAAAGTGAACAAATTTGTAGAGAAGATACAGGAGATATAAGGAGAAGTAAAAGAAGTGCTTAGTAAAGCATAGGAGGACATGAAGAAGTACACAGATAGACATAGAGGGAAGGCAGAGGAGTATTGAGTAAGAGATCTAGTACTACTCAGCACTAAAGATCTAAGATACCAAATAATAAAGAGAAGAACAGAAAAACTAACAAAGAGATTTATTGGTCCTTATAGAGTCAAGGCAATAGTATTGACAAATACAATAGAGTTAGAACTACCTAGCACAGTAAAGATACATCTGGTAGTTAATGTTAGTAGAGTACAAAGATATACAAGCCAAGTAGGGGGACAGAAGAAAGAAGTGCCACAACCAGTGGTGATCAAAGGAAAGAAAGAATAGGAAGTAAAAAAGATAATGAACAAGTGATGGATGAGAGGAAGAGAGAAATACTTAGTGTGGTAGAAAGAGTATATGGCAGAAGAAGATACTTAGGAAAGTAAGGAGAATCTCAAGAACACAATAGAAGCAGTAGAAGAATTTGAGAAGGAATATGGTAGAGAAAAAGAAGAAAAGGCAAGATAACAGGAGATTGAAGAAGATAGAAAGATAATTACCAGAAAAGTTTATAGCTAAAGTATTATATGGATAGGGAGATAGAAAGTATGAAGAAGAGTATTGGAAACAGCTAAAGGAAAATTAGTAACAATAGAAGAACAACCTATTTGCCAAAGTTAGTAGAAATCTATTCCTATGGAGTAGAAATCTTGAGAGAGAAATGGTGTTATGAATCATAATACAAGGACTTTTTTTTTTCTTTTTTTTTTCTTTTGCTTTTTCTATTTTTAGAATGGACTTGCATAATCAGAGAAGTCACATGATTGGTCACATGACAAGTATCACATGGTGTCACATAACCACCATGGAGAAGTAGTACACAGACCAAGTAGAATAGATATAAGTAGTATACTAAAATCCAGCAAAAACTCTAATGAGTTCTCTTTGTCTACTCTGACATTGAGTAGGGATCTGCCTAGCTAAGTTACTTAGCTAACTGTTCTCTTACATAAGAGCTAAACCACTCACTACATATTTTCAGAGTAAGTTACCAGCTGTATAGTCAGCTAAGAGCAAGTTTATATGAGGGCAATGGGAGATCAGAGTAGGACTGTTGGATTGACAGCAAACCAACCTACTTGACTAGTACCTTGGACAGTAGTGCTACAGTGTAAGATAAGTTATCCAAACCACAGAGATGTAGAACTCAACCCCAATCATACCACAATACCTGACATCAGGTATGGGATACCAGATATAAGCAGAGGCAGAAGTTTTGATACATCAAACAATGATGTTGGAAATGATCTAAATTTTGTATAATGATAACCTTTGACTAGGCTCCAGCACATGTGATGGAGCAGCAATTATGTTGGTGCCATACTTGTGACAAATTACTTGGTTTGTCCACCATGATAGAGAATGATGTGACATTACTATAACAACTTCTTACCATGATGGCCAAGATCTAGTATCTCCTCTTCAATGAAAAAAAAGCATTATTTGGTATACCCTCTAAATTGGAAGCCAGAGACATTGACAATTTGAACATAGCTCTTGAAGAATGATATTCTGAACTGGAAAATGTCAAAGCTTGTGATTTAGTTGTTTGGCGATGCAAGGAACTATTACTGTCCATTTCTGATATCTTGGTGAATTATTGATACTTTGAGATGTTTTGTACTTTGTTTGAAAGGTTGTCTTAAGGGCTTTTTGACACATATCAGATTGTGGAAATTGGTTGAGTATTCATGGAATTATGGTTGGATGAAGTTTGTGACAGATACATTTTAGTTTTCTATGCACTATCACAATATCTAAGATATGCTGGACTCTATAACTTCTTGAGTAGCTCACTAATTAGATTCCAGTAAATATTGTTTGATAGGTTATGGGCCTTGTGCTCTAGCTCTACCCAAGTACAACAGAACAACTAGTTTACATAGAAACTATAGAATTTGTAATTATGTCTTTAGGAGAAACATCATCTATCTACTCAGATAACAAGTTTGATAGAACCAATTGAGTTGCCTAGAGCAGGCATATTAACATAGTAGCTCAACTTAAGAGAACTATTGGTTACCTTGATAGGATGATTGTTTAGTCTAATATAATACAAGTAATACTACTAACCTCTTTCATTACAACTACTACCTCAGTAACAATAACTATTTCTACAGCAGCAATAACTACCTTAGTAGTACCAATTACAACTACAACTATAATTAAGACAAACTGGGAATTCCTTTTATCTTTGCAAAATAAGTAGAAAGCATACAATACTTGGATAATAGTACTTTTGATATACAACAAAAAAAATCCAATTAGTTTGGGTATCTACATAAATATATCAGCTACTAAAGCATAAAAATTAAGATAATTATAAGGTCATCTCAGATATAGCCAGACAAAATACTGAGTAGGATCTTTATACCATAATATACTCTGATAATAAAGACTTTCTATATTTTATAGCTATTATAAGAAATAAATAGACAAAGACAAATATACTAGGAGCTATGATATTGGATAAAAACTTTAAAACAATTATTATTAACTTATTACCAAGATCCTGGGATCTAATTGTGGTATCTCTGTTTAAAGATATGCTGTCTAGAAAAGCAATCTTCTAACTAGATATATAATAGCTCCAAATAAGCTAAGATTGACCTATGAAACAAATTAGCATACTATAAACTACAAGACCATTTGCTAGAGAGTACAGTCAGCTGGTATGTACAAACCCCATTTGCAAAAGACATAGACATATGCTATTGGCCAGACAGAAGTAAAGAAGGCCAGTTTCTACTAGGTTTTGGCAAACAAAGAGGAGCCAAAGAATCAGCAATAAGTTTGAGACAAGAAGAATAAAAGCCTACTTCTACTGCTAGTACCATATCTATGAACTATAGCAAACAAGAAGAAGTCCACATATTAATAACTATTGGGAACATAGATTTTCAGATACTTATTACTATAACCCCATACATTGATGAAAATCCTGACAAAAAACCCATTTACAGTTGTAACAACATACTTGGGAGAGATAAGGATAAAAATGGGTTAGTAGTAGATAGTGAAAAATGCTACAATACTATTGTTATAAATGCAAACTAACAAAATAAATTGCCAACACTCATACTGCTCAATTCTAGAGCCAGTGATTATTGCTTTGTTGACTAGGTATTATTCTCAACTTATACAGTACTGGATTGTTCCTCTACTAGACTTAGAGCTAGTCTAGATTCAATATTCTATATAATTGAAAGAGAAAGTGTTAGGTTTGAATCAAGAGTAGATGGTAAAGTGCAAAAAACTCAATGAGGTATTATATACTCCCAACCTAAGGTCAAACCTTATTTTAGTCTTGAAACTAGATTAGAAAGGTGCAAACATATTATTTGATGGAAAAAAGGCAACTGTCAGTCTTCTAGATGAAACTCAAATGTTTATGGCTACAAAACTTGGTTAGCTCTATACTATTAACATTACCAAACAGAACCCTAGTATATTTGTGTCCAAAAAGACAAGTGTAAGTTTTAACACTTGACATTGGTGACTGGAGTATGCTAGAGCAGATTCAATTAGAGAATATATAGAAAAACAACTTGTAAATAGTTTGAATGCTGATGGAGAACTTGCTATGAAAGGAAAATATAAGGATTGTATTTTTGGGAAGCACAGTACTCATCTCTTTAACAAAAGAAAGAGACATCTTAGAGAGAGTGCATTTAGACATATGGGGACTAGCTAGAGTACACTTAGCAGAGAGAGTACTGTACTTTATGATGATCATGGATGAGTACTCATTGTTTAGGATAGTTACATTTCTTAATAGCAAATTAGCAGATATTACCCTCAGGATCTTCAAAGTATATCATATCAAAGTAGAATGATAGACTAGTAGAAAACTAAGACAAGTACAACTCAATATGGGGAAAGAATGATATAATAAGGTATGGAAGAACTATTGAAAAGAACATGGGCCTATATTTGAGTTTATCACACTCTACACATACTTACAAGATAGAGCTATAGAAAGGAGCATATAAAATATACTAGATATTACTAGGACTACTATGACAGAGTCTAGACTACTGCTAAAATATTGGGCAGATGCTGTAAAGACTACAGTTTATGTGAGGAACTTTATACCTTTATCTAGGCAATCAGGTACTATACCAGCTGAAATGTAGTATAAAAAATGCCAAGATATCTTGTATTTGCAACCTCTTAGAATGACTACCTATGCACACATACCAATAGACCTCAATATTTCAAAACTCCATCTCAGATTAGTAAAAGTACAATACTATGAATGCAAAGCCTACAAGCTATTAGATCATACTATGGGAAGTATCTTTAAGTTTAGAGATATTATCTTTGAGGAAGAGCACACCAACTATGTGAAATAGCCCCAACCCACTAGGTTTGATGAAGAAGATGACCTATTTTCTACTAGTGACTTATATCAGCAGAAAATAACAAGAAACCCTGAATCTGATAAGACTATGCAGATAGAAAAGAGAGAAGTAATAGATATTGCTCTACAACCATACAATATCTTATCACTGCACCCTTAAATTCTTGACACTACTAATAATGACAACTATAATACTAGGTCAATAGACATATCAGATAAACCACTTGCTATAAGAAAAACTTGCTAAGAACCTGGACCTACAACTTAGCTCAAAGAATTGTACAAATACCTTAATTAACCAATGGCTAACCTAATAAATAGTAGAGATGATGATCAGATACCCATATTATATTGGGATATGATGAAGCACACAGACCTATGGCTAGAACCTATAACTAGGAAGTATAATATGTTAAAAAAAAAGGATATTTGAAGTTGTAGCAAGACTGACTATAGAAATGTAGTAGAGTTGAAATGAGTATTTGCTATAAAATAGAATAAAGATAGATCCATTGAAAAAAGAAAGGTACAAACCATAGAAAAGGGCTTTATATAAGTAACAGGTAAAGATTATGAGAAAATATATACCTCTGTGGTAAGACTGGAGTCAGTTAGACTAGTTTGTGCAATAGTAGCTACCAGAAAACTTACTTTATAGCAAGTTGATTTTGTCTTGGATTTTTTAATAGTGACAGTGAATATGAGGTTTTTGTGAAGTAACCAAAGGGGTTTGAAGAAAGTAGACTAAACTTTGTCTGGAAATTCAAGAAAATACTGTATAGAACAATACAAGGTGTCTATGACTGGGCAAAAAATCTAGATAGGATATTCAAAGGACATAGATATTACAAATCAAGAGCAGACTCACAAATTAGATCAAGAGTTGCTGGAAACAAGTTAATCACAATATCTATTTAGACAAATGATATTCCAGATATATCCTCAACAGCAGATGAAAAAAGGCAAGCTAAGAAGAAACTACAACTAAGCTACAAGATTAATAATATGGACAATACTAAGCTGATTCTTGGTATTAAAATTGATAGGGATCCAATCTTAGGTGATATAATATTATCCCAAAATGCTTATGCACAAAAAATGCTGTCTAGATTTAGTATGAATGAATATGCACCTTTATTTACCCCTCTACCAGCAGGATCAGCTTTGTTGAATGATAATTACCCAACATCACCAGAAGAAATTTCCAAAATATCAAACACTCTATATAAAGAGGTACTTGGAGCTATTATGTGATTACAGGTAGCTATATACCCAGACTTATCCTTTGTTGTACATACACTATCAAGATTTGCCCATAATCCAGGAAAGTTATATTAGAGAGCATTAAAACATGTTCTGTCTTATATCAAAGGCATATTATATTATGAAATTACTTACAAAGAAGATGACTTGAATCCAATAGGGTATGTAGATTCAGACTATACAGGGTGCAAGAATATGTACAGATCAACAGAAGAGGATATTTTTATAGTTACAAGAGGACCAGTATCCTAGGAGTATAAATGCTAAGCTATAATAGTACTTTCTACTATAGAAACTAAGTACATGGTATTCTTAAGAGCCATAACATAGGCAATTTGGTTATCTAAATTCTTTGACAAAGTAGTATTATCTGTGATACAACCTATTCAAATATGTACAAATAACAAAGGCTCAATTACAAATTTCATAAATGGCAAAAACTACTGAAGAACAAAATATATTAACATAAAATACTACCTTGCAGACCTCTTTATAAAGACACTACTTCCTGGTCAGTCTTCTTGAGCCTGGAGCTCAGCTATAGAAATATGGTAATTAGTCTAAGTTAACTATATACCAAGAGGGTGATAAGAGTTAGTTTGGACAGGGACCAAGGTGGTTGGTGTCCTAGATGTGGAAACAAGTTCTAGTGTAAGGATTGGTCATCCAAGTAACTCAGGTAGGCAGATTCTACTCTTTATCAGAGTTGACAAAGAGAACTTGTTAGAGTTCTTATTGGATTTCTCTACTTACTTATACATAAATACCTATTTATATCTATTGGTATATTTGAATTGATCCCACACATCTCTTTTGAGTTACTAAGTCTTATGTATATTCAATATTATATAATTAAAGAAAATAAAAAAGAAACAAATTAATCTATCACTGTAGATCCTCTAGCTCATTTGCTATTTTATAATACCTGGTCAGATAGAATGGATGTATAGCAGAGAAAAATACTTTGGAAGAACAGGAAAATTTAAAGAACATACAAGAAGTGGTAGAAGAATTTGAAAAGGAATATGAAAAGAATAAAGAAGAAGTTAGAAGACAAGATGAAAAAAAAGATAAAAAAACATTTAGTCAAGAATTACCAAAGAGGTATATGGCTAAGTTGTTATATGGAGAGAAGAGGTATAAGGAAGAGTATTAGAGAAAGTTAGAAAGATAATCTATTTGCCAAAATAAGTCAAAATCCATTCCTACAAAGTAGGAATCTTGAAAAGAAGAATGGTATCATGAAATAGCACTGAGCTAGATAATTTATGGTAGTAGATTATTTATTTTCATTTTTATTTTCATAACTTTGATGCATATGGGACAGTATGACTCAAAAAAGATGTATAAAATAATTGAGAAAGACAAATACTTGTAAATATATAGTTATATATAAGTAGCTAGAGCAATTAGTAGGAACTCTAATAAGTTCTCTTTATCAACTCTGACTTAGAGTGGGATTCCATCTCTTGAGTACATACTTAAGTAACTATTCTCTTATAAACAGAAAATATATTGTATCTACTAGAGGCTATGAATTTTTATCTAAATGGATTTGAAGATTATGGGAATAGTGAGAAGTAAGTGTTTTTGCTCTGGTCTTACTGAACATATCAGCAAATTTATGGTACTCTACATTGGAGAGATTAACTTTATTAGAGAGAGAGATCAATTTAGATTGTACTGTGGAATAGAAGAAGAGATGGAAATTGATTGAGTCTAGAAGTTGCAAAGCATAGACAAAGACCTATGTACTAATGATAATAATGTAAGGTTGCTAAGGTTAAAAACTAGAATTCTTAGAGATAATAAACTACAAAGAGGATTCTGCTAGAGTAGACAAAGGATGTACCTAATTATGGCTTATTCTCAACCACTATGCTTATAGTTGGAATATTATTTCATTAATTAGAATGTCTTTGTACAAGGACATAATAGTAGAGTCCCAGGAGCTTAGAAGTAAGTTTGATAAAATGGTTTTGAAGTTTTTGTCTATAATATCTATATCAAAAGCTTTCACTTATAAGAATTTGTTTTATATAGTTCTAAAATTCATTCTTATCTAAGAAAGTTAAGTTTTGAAGTTCTTGTTCTATATTTTGTTTTCATATCAATTCCTAGTCCAACTAGGTTCATTATATCAAAAGTAAGTAGGATTTTAGTCTATGCATTCCTAGTTTTTCATTTATTTTTTAAGGGATTTAGAGAGTTCCAGAAAGTCTTAGAAGATAGTTCTACAAAATATTTTTTATGATATCTAGTTACTTTTTTAAGTGCTATAATAGACAATGTATTGTTTTTCCAAGTAAACCAGTTTATTTTGTTGAACTTATCTATGTTATTAAATATTAGCAGTATATTAGTTTTAGATAAAGCTATTGTAAGTTTAGTAATATAGTATGTTATTCAACTTTGTGTATGTAGTTATAAGTATGAGATCTATAACCAATAGAAATATGAGTCTTAGAAGTTATCTATCAAGATAGATAACTGATTTATTATCTATAGAAGTATAAGTCTATAGGATATTGTTATGGAGTAGGAAATAAGAGATTTAGAAATACTCCAAAAATAAATTCTAAGCCAATACAAGTACTTTACCAAAAGAAATTTTTTTTGATAACTCCAGATTAATAATGGAGAGAACAACCTTGGTTTCAACTTATGTATTACACCTCAATCCTCTGTTGTTGTTGTAGTTATGTATTTTGGAGTAGGAAATTGTCACAGAATAAAAAAAAATTCCAAAATTGAAAAAGAGTATATGAGAGAAGATAGGAATCCAAGTAATAGTAGATAAGAGACATTAATTTACAAACTAGAGAGTAACAATGTAGCTACCTAGTATATATACTAAGTCCAAAAACAGGAGAAAAGAAGAACTATTAAATAATAATAAAAGAAATAAAAAATAGAAATTAGATACCAATTTCAATGTTTCCTAATATTCCAGTCTATATATGATAGATATGATCAATATACTAGATATGGTATAGATAACTATGATTCTTATCCTAGGAGTTATCTATTAAGGTAGATAACTGAGAGTATAAGGATAGGTTGGTAAGTTAATATAAGAAAACTTAGGTCTGTATTTCTATAGAAGAAAAAGAAAATAGTAATAGAAAGTAAGATATACTAGTATATTGATCTGAGACAATGAAATAATAGGAAATATATATGAGATCATATTTTCTCTGATATTATAGTTCTGTTCAACAAATTTCACATCATATTTGAAGTTCACAAGAAAGATTTTAATATTTAAAAAATATTATATCCTCTATAATAGGTAAGTTGAACTTTGTGTTATAAATCATAACATAAGAACTTTTCTTTTCTATTTTTAGAACCATCTTACATAATCAGGGAGGTCACATGACCACTATAGGAAAATAGTGCACAGACCAAGTAGAATAGATATAAGTAGTATACTAAAATGTAGTAGGAACTAACAAGTTCTCTTTGTCAGCTCTGACTTAGAGTAGAGTTCCACCTCTTGAGTACACACTTAAGCCCCTGGAGCAGAATATTGCTAACATACAGAGAGTGTACAGTCTTTGAATATTGAACCTTTACAAACTTGCTTTCTTCCATTGGGAAAGACAGTGACATTTGTACATGTAGCAAGAGAGACAAACAGCAAGCTGTTACCCCATTATATGGGAGCAGGGCACACACTACCAGCATTTTAATACACCTGGCAATAAAGATCACAAGCATGGTACACAAGGCTCATAAGAGGAGATTAGTACTCAAGTACTCAAAGCTGTTGCTTTTCAAATAAAGGGCAATTG
>Ga0154005_100407_pt1 | contig 18608 bp, 22 predicted proteins | sample TSFL089MetaG_FD_104698 | JGI IMG/M metagenome (GOLD analysis project Ga0154005, IMG submission 104698) | Attine ant fungus gardens microbial communities from Florida, USA - TSFL089 MetaG | ecosystem: Host-associated > Fungi > Mycelium > Unclassified | place: USA: Florida, Lake Talquin State...
ATGGCAGTAAAATGAGGATGAAGCGACTCGACATCTATATCCAGTTTCAAGAAGTAAATCGGGAAACGGAAGATTGGGCGTGGGATTAGAGCAATCCCCGACTCGAAATTGAATGATGTATGACCAGCTCTCCCGAACACTTTCTATTGTTCCTGGCATCAAGGAGTAGATGGGCAAGGTGGGAATCGCACCCTCTTAGATTCATGCGCGATCCGCAGGAACCATATCCCCATCAGGAATAGAACAATTCTTTAGTGCGGACTTATCTAAACCACTATTGCACGTTGTTATTAGCACGATGCCTCCTGGCAATAGCAGAGTACTGTAGAGGATAAGGACATCACGCACCGTTATTCAAACCATATCGAAAAAACTATTTATAAATAGTGCTGCTCATACAGCATTGCATAATTTCGTCCAGCGGTCACTGCAATCTATGATATAGTATGATGAGTAAATGCGTCATCGGGTTTGGAGACCTCATGTACGCCGGATGTTATTCCAAACTTGCAGCAGATCTAAAATTCTACTGACCAGACCTCATTTTACTCGGGAAGGAAATTATTGGCGTGATAAACTTCTAAGCCTTGAAATAAGCCACCTTGAATCCAGCGAAATCTGATAGGGATATAAATCACGAAGCAGCATCTGTGTATCCCGGGGAGGACAGGATAATGTCACACGCGATGATATGAAAAGAGATTGACCTTCCCACGGTCGGGCATTCAGATACGCGGTGAAAATTTAGCTCCAACACTGCGCAGGCAATGGGCTCTGCATTCCTCACAAGTCCAAGCCATGTCGAACCATACTGAACACTGCGGCTGCAGCCTGATGGTTTGTTCACCCCTTCTTACATCCAATCAAGTCATTGACGGTCAGATCTTATCCGCGTGGGCTATTGGATTCAGCCCTATATATGGCGTATTGTGCCATATATAGACTATTATTTAATGATATAGTATTGATCCACTAGTACAGCCTGCGGAAGGAATGCGAACCATCTTGAACCTGTCATCTATGCTGATTCCTAATGGAGCTGACTCGTGTAGAATTTTTCTTATTCCGTCAGATTCTCGTGCCAAGGGTGTACGCGGACTTTGGGTTTGATGGGACCGGCCACCAACGTCCACGATTACCAGAGGTTCTGTTTTAAACTCACGATCCCCCCTCGGTCGTGATTCTTTCAGTTCTCAACAACCAGTGATACTATCCTACTCTGCTTTCTCAGGCTCTCGGTCATTTTCCTCGTTAGCCCCCTAATGGACTACGACTCCTACGATGCCATCCTTCATTACATATTTCGTTCAGTATGTTTCCTGTCTCCATTAACTCTTCTCGCAACTCACCAATGAAAATAATATCTTTAGACTCAAAGTGATGCTTGGTTCAAACCATCCGAGGAGAATGTTTCTGCTGGTGTTTGTATTAGACTTGAACCTGGACAGTATCGTGTTTTCCCCTACGAGAACCCCTTTCTAGTCCCCTTCGAAGCCGCTGTCCGTGCGCTCAATGCCCTGGTGGCGGTGAAAATAAGGAGTGCGGCTGTGCACTCTGCACTGGCGACTGTGTATGTTCCCTCACTCATTTTCAACTTCATCTTATGCTATACCTAGCCAAGAAGATGCACCTTCCATCGAAATTGAATCGGATACTCGCATTCAGATTCTTGAATCTATGGACCTCCTCCCCGATGCCGATAAGGAGCAATGTGCTGCATTCATCGTGAGTTTCTTCATATGAACTACTATCCGCGGGCTCAAAAGGATACTACTGGACAGCGGGATGAGCGAGTTGTGGTTATATGGACGGAGGACTTGGACCAGATCATTCCTATGTGTGAAGAATTCAATGAGAAACTGATGAAGTACGTTTGGCGTTCAAGAGAGAAGATACATTCGGCATCGACCTCTGTCGCTACTTCTGTCGCTCCTTCGACTACTGCTTTGAACATGAACCTCAATGATCCCCAGTCTTCATCATTCCCAAGTGCTGGAGCTGGAGCAGTCACTGTAGATAGTCCACCTGAACAAACCAAGCCACAGAAATCAAGGACATGCAAGATTCTCGACTGGAGACGGGCCACGTCGAGGACCAATGAGGCTGATCCCGAAAAAGGCGCTGATGCACTTGCACTCCGTCCGATGAGACTCCTTGCCCCCATTTACGGTGGTTTGGCTGCTGCCCTCTCCCTTTGTATGTACCATGCAATTCTTCCCATGTCACTGAACTGAAGTTCGAGAAAAGACTTCGTTGGAAGTGGCCTTGCTATGCTTCTCTCTGAGTTCAAGTTGGATCATAGTTATCAGCGATTTGCACTCTTGGCCACGGCACCATTTCTGTTCTGTGTATCACTTGTGAGTTACGCTTGTTTTTTCAGTAGGCACTGAATTGATCTTAGTATCGGTGCGAAGTTCTTTGCGATGCAGCTTGTTGGCACTATCTGCATGTTGTGAGTTCTCTCTACGAATCAAATCCCAAGAAGGTTGGCTGATGAATACATACCTTAGAATCGGCCCAGTGGCACAATATCATCAGAACTCTCGATATTACTCTGCAGAGAAACCTAGGCACAATCCGGATGTTGACTCTCAACTGCCTCACATTACGATTGAGATGCCAGTGTACAAAGAAAGTTTGGAGGATACCATGTTGGTCATGACCTTTGATCATTATGTTCAAATGTTCACGGATAACTAGATCCAAGTCTGTAGGTCACATCAAGAGAGCCATGCAGACATATGCTCGCCAAGGAGGAACCTCCTCAATCTTTATCCACGATGATGGAATGCAGTTGATCAGCGAGGAAGAGCGTGAAGAGCGTAAGGAGTTCTACAGAAATCAGAATATCGGATGGGTAGCCCGGCCACCACATAATAACTCGCCGGATGGATTCAAACGTGCTGGAAGGTTCAAGAAGGCTTCAAACATGAATTATGGTCTTCGTGTAAGCCTAAGACCTTTATATGATTAGATTCTGATTTCCATTTTCTCATCTTCCTAGCTCTCGCTCCTGATGGAGAAGCATATTCTTAATCTAGAAGCTTCCGAAAAACCAGGAGACCCGAACTCTAGTTTGCTTGAAGAAAAAGCACTTGAGATGGCAATCGAAGAGATGTACGAAACAACAGGGCGGAAATGGAGACCTTGGGCTAGTAACGGGCGCGCTCTCCGTGTCGGTGATATAATTCTATTAGTTGATTCAGACACTGTGGTCCCTGAGGTACTTGATATATTGCTTTCCTGAACACTGAGCTGATGGTCAATGACCGTAGGATTGCCTCAGAGATGCCGCGCGTGAAATGGCAGAATGCCCCGAGGTTGGTATCATCCAACATGAGTCAGGAAAGTTCTTTTCTTCTGTAGTGTTATATTTGACTGACTTGAATTCTATCTAGATGTTATGCAGGTTGCCCACCACTACTTTGAGAATGGCATTACGCACTTCACCCGTCGCATCAATAAGGCTATCTCGTACGGATGTGCCAATGGTGAAGTCGCTCCCTTCGTGGGTCATAATGCATTCCTTCGCTGGTCTGCATTGCAAGATGCTGCTTTTGTCGATACAGACGGTGTAACGAAAATATGGTCTGAGAATAATGTATCTGAAGACTTCGATATGGCACTCCGGCTTCAGGTGAGTTTGTACCTTGTAGATATGAATCACGTGATATGTATTGATATGGATGTGGGTACAGCTGGCAGGTTATGTCATTCGATGGGCAACCTATTCTGAGGGCGGTTTTAAAGAAGGTGTCTCACTGACGGTGGACGATGAACTCAATCGTTGGCAAAAATACGCGTATGGTACGTTCTTGTCTGCTCGTGCTGTCTTGCTCTAATTAATCTGTCTAGGCTGTAATGAGCTCATTTTCAATCCCCTCAAAGATTGGTGGCGTCTAGGACCCATCAACAAACAGCTTCGCGTCTTCATGTGGTCCAATGCCCCTGTGCATTACAAACTTAGTATGATGGCCTACATGTTCTCATACTACGGCCTTGCGGCTGCTGCGATGCTCTCAATTCTCAATTACTGTCTTTTGGGCCTCTCGTTCGAGGTTGATGGTTACTATCTCAAAAGTTTTGAGATCTGGCTTGCATGTATGGTTGTTTTCCCCGGGGCGGGTAACGTTGCATTTACACTCCTGGAATATCGCATTGGGCATCGCCATCTACTATCTGCAGTCATCGAAAATATAACGTGGATACCGTTCTTGTACGTCTCCAAATCTATCAATCCTTTCTCATGATTCAAGTGGACTCTCATCAGCTTTTTCTTCTTCGCTGGATTGAGCATCCACCTGACAACTGCTTTACTCGCTCATATGTTTTCTTACAACATCACCTGGGGAGCAACGGCCAAGGAAGTAGAGCGATCAAACTTCTTCCAAGAGGTTCCGAGAGTACTCAAGCGTTATTGGCCAACATTCCTCATATGCACCGTTATTGTTGCTGGAATGATCATCATGGCAACACCAGTGGTACCACCAGAATGGCAGGTGACGGGTGACTCTTGGGCCGTCATTCTTCCCCTTGCGTATGTTTTCAACTTCTTTCGCAGATTCAATTTCTCATCCTACCAACTTTAGTGTCACAGTTGGTGGACACGTTCTCTTCCCCGTAAGTATGCCTCCTTCTCTGACAAAAATTGAAACTAACCTTGATGAAAAGATTATACTTAATCCCTGGCTCATGATTTTCTCGTTCTGAGTGGCATTATTCGCTCATTGCATCTTGTTATTACTTTCATACAACACGAACACTCATTGTTTCACCATGACTATAACTATTCATTCCATTTTTCTCAGAAACAGCTTTTCTCGCTTCGGACCTTGAATTATACTTATACTTGCTTCAACAATAGACGATAGATTTTCAAAATTTGTATATGTTACTTTATATCGGGATATTATATACCTGTTTTTGTTAACAAGATCGTCACCACATAGTATCGACATCATAGCAGCAGGTTGACTTAGGACGAATGTAAGACAGATATGAACTTGGATGTGTTCTCCTTGTGTTATCATGTTGTCATTGCGTGTACTAGAGACTACTGAGCACAGGTCTAGAAGATACCAATGGATAAGACTATGTCGGACATCCTCTTGTGGTGACCATTATTTCCAAGATTGAATTCCAGGCACAGCCAATTAACCCATCATCGAGCTTCAGGTATCCATCAACTTGCTGGAATCTGAAGGAGCCGGCGTAATGCATGTGGCATGTTTCAGATTGATGTTTCAGATTTACTGTTCAACAAGGTATCATTGTATCATTTGTAGATAACGACATTACCAGCAATCCTCAAAAAACGATTTTTAACAATATCCCTCGGTTGTCTGGTTTGGGAAAGTTCTAGAAGAAGCACTTTAAACCCTCGATCCATCTTTGTCTTTGTTTCATACACGTGCACTTCCGCCCTTGATTTACACATTAGTGATAATCATTGTTTTCGCTCAGGTACCGCCTAGCACATTGTTCCTGCCCATCATAATCATTCGTGTTTCAGAATGTAATGTGACAACTGTGAGCCAATCTCACATTGTTAAGATACATTGTGTCAAGATGAAGTAGAATTTGACAGCATATATGTTTTATTGTTTGTAGCTACGGCGTTATCAGTCATTGGAAGACTATACTAGCAATCATCATTCATATTTGAGCTAGGCCCATCACCAATGACGTGTGTATCGCAACCAAGGAGATGTTTTACGAAAGTACCCTCTACAAGATTTATTATATGACATTTGTTCAAAACTGTGAGAGATATTATATTTCTGTTCTTAAACGGTTGATGTTAAATCATCTTCTAATGTGTCAACTCAGGGAAAACCCTGATCCACTTTGAATCCTGACATAGGTTTGAACCTTGAGAAAGTGAAGTTGACAATTCCCTGAAACCTCAATCAATTGTTGCAAACAGCAGGTTCTGATGTCAAATACGTTGAGACGGCTCGGAGGGAGAGAGACTTCCCGGTCTTAAAAGTTCTTTCGAGTTTGAGCCGCAGAAACACCTAATGTTAAGAAATAACAATAACTAACGACAAAATTCCACTTCCTAGCTAGAAAAGGTATAGCAGAGGAAAGTCCATGAAAAAAGGAAAATCACGCATAATTTGTGAAATTCGATTCAGAGTCTGGCTAAACTCCAGGAAGCGTGAAACCGGTAATATTTGGCCAGTTGCCGAGCTGGGACGGGTCACCACCAATGCGTACCCATTTAGCAACTGAGGGTGTGGGTCCATCCAATATAAACAGCATAAACCAGCCTGGAGGACTGACACCAGCATTCGGTGGTGCAGTGATGGTACAAGTAGTGCCTGTGCAGGAGAAGGCAGGGAAAATTGTTCGGGCACCCATCGAGTTCCCATGCGTGCTTGATACAGCTGTAGGAATATCTTCTAGTCAGCATAACATGGGGCTATAAAGTAATATTATGCCCGACCTCCAAGGAGAGATACACGAAGACCAGACATAGATCCCTGGAACAGGTGAACGTTGGTGATTTCGTATTGGCTGTTATAGCTCCAATCATCTTCGCTGAGGTCAAACGTAGGTTGCTTCAGGCCAGTGGCAAGATAAGGAGGGACATAGACCTATCAGACGTAGTGAGCTCCAGCCTTGATTGCATACAACATACGTACCTCAATACGGAATTCCTCAGGATATTCGACAGTGCCATTGGGGAAATTTGTTTGCGGATCAGAACCAGAAATCAGGACACGTCCATCAGGAATCAAGATAGCTTCAGAATGGTACATGCGGGCCACAATCGTGTTGTTGAGGATGGACATGCGTTGACTACGGGGAAGAGTTGGGTCATACAAAACAGCACCGAGGTTAGGATCATTTGCTAGACCAAAACCAGCGACACCCGCATGAGCACCATTCATAATCATGTATGTACCATCCGGAAGAGGAACCATGCACACAAGAACACGTTTAGAGGGCTTTATCGACTTCATAAGCAAACACTATGCCTTGGTCATCGACTAGACTACTCACCATACGTTCAAGAACCCATTGAGGCTGAGCTGTCTCGGGTTGAATAGATACACAATTATCAGAGGCTTCTGCGGCGCCCACAGTAGAGCCTCCGCAGATAAGAATCTCCAAAGGATCAGTGTAAGGAGCATGAAGCGGAAGAGGAACAGCAGCTCCTTCCAAGGGATATGTACGGCCGGCAAGGAAATTATTCACATTTCCAGGGATGTTGGGCAATTCTTGAACAGTATCGAAGTTGACGGGTTCCAAAATACGGGCTTCGTTCCAATACCCTAACAAAGGCACATCAGGACCAATTTTTTCAACTGTAAAAAGGACTCAGGCATACCAACGAAGAGGTTCTGACTAGGGAGGACGAAGACGAAGGGGTACAAATTATTTGGATCTGTCCTCTCAAGCCAGGGAAGATCAATTACGGTGTCACCACCCTCGGGCTTGGGCAAGACCTCAAGGTTAGGTTGGGGTTTATCATTACTGCCAATCTCTCCACCTATTACAAGGACGGAGCCATTAGCAAGAACAGCGACGGAGGGATACCAGCGACCTCTCTGTGTGCCACCAATCAAAATGATACAAGACACATCCAATGCTCACACACCTGTAGAGCAAGGGCAGGATAATCCTCTTCCCAGTCACCAGTCGAATTCACACCAGGAGCACCGTTGGGGGTGAAAAGACGAAGTCCGAAAGTCGACTCGCCCGACCATCCGCCAACGTTAATTTGTCTTCCAACTTTGTCGGGAAGAGTGACACTTCCAGCACAGAAGACATCAGTCTTGACACCGTTCAGTTCTCTCCATGCCGCATCGAAATTATCAACTAAACTAAGATCCAGCTCAAATGCACCCGTAGAATTGGGGAATCTAAAAAGTCACTTGAGACTGAATGATGATAGCGGAATGCAGTCAGAGGTCACATACCCCGTTCCGTGTTTCTCAAGGAAATTGACCTTGTAGTTGGTACCAACAGTAGCAATTAAAGGAACAATGACACTGATACAGTCTCAGAATTAAATAATCCGGGATTGAACGAGACTAATAAGCTTACCCAGGAACTGGCAAAGCAGAAGGGCAGACCCGTTAAAAGCTTTCTTCAAGAGAGCACCCTACAAAACTCACCGAAGAACTATATGGTGCAGAATCAGCATCAGATAGCGAAACACGGGCAGAGGACAAGACTCACCTCGTACCACCCAGTTACAGCAGGTTTGTGCCAAACATTAAGATCTCCTTGCCAAGTATAGTAGTTGAGGCGATCGCCGCCTCCACAAAGATGAACAGGATCGCCTGGACAAGGAATATTGCAGTCTGCTTCGTCCCCGATAACACCATTGGCGCCTGTGACATCGGTGATATCACCACAGACTACATAGTAAGGTCAGTATTGAATCCAACACGTGAACTTGAGGGCGCACAGCATTGGATACCAAACTAGACATAAATCCAGTCAACAATAGGTGATAGGATACGATAAGGACAGACTGCCCACCTCAACACCAGCAGCAGGATAACCGAACGCAGCACACTGCTCCATACAAACAGTAGTAGACATATTCAGGGGCCATTCAATCATCCATGGCAAAATACGCGTATCTTGTGCCTCACTATCAAAAACATCATTTACCATATTCTTTAAGACCAGGTAAATGACGATCTTACTGTAGACAGCCAGCATAAGTATAGTTTCCTGGCAGATTATCCTTTTGTGCAGAAGGAACAGGGAAAGCTACGACTTCGCCTATTGAATAAACAGAAGTACGGGCGGCACCACCGCATGCTTCACTAAATATCAAGTCGAAGAGTCAAATTATGACGCATACGAAAAGGACGAGAACCACGTACGTGGCATTACCGCCGCACGCCATATTACAAGAGGATTCGTCCGCAATAACAGCACCAGCGACCAAGTTGGGACCACAGACTAGAAGAGGTGACACATAATGACAATGTATATTCCTTTGTTTGAAAGCCCATACTCACAACATTGGGCTGAACATTGTTCGTCAACCATCTGCTGAGAGGAGACGGAACAGAAGGGACCCACTAGAAAATTCAAGGCCAGCAACCGTAAAGTTCTGAGCAGCACAAGTCCCGACACAAAGCTCGACTGTCATATTCTGATCATCGGGGATCTGATTCTGTAGAATGCGCCCATTGGCATTATCACTGCCCGCATCACATCAACGACAAATCTTTGACATGTCGAATACTACTCACATCCAGCAAGCATTATACGCCCAGCCGGTTGGTAAACCACTGAGGACCGGGAACACAGTAGCGGGCCCTCCGCCACCTGCATTTCCTCCTCCATTATTCACAGGCAAATCGGTGCCCGTATAATTATAAACATTTAACCTGTTAGGACCGCCACAAATCTCGGACGAGTTTCCATTACAAATCATGGAACAATCCGTGTCGTTTGCGTGAGTCGCAGCAGCATTCAAAGCGGTACCGCAATCTATCAAAATGACAGTGACTAGCGTTAATGAAAAAGCTTATACGAGACATACAGCATTCCCTGTATAAATGTCAGGTGGAGAAAGTTTACTTGTCAGTTCCCATCCACATGAATGAATGACGAGAAATGTTATGCCACTTACCCAGCAAATTCCGTTCCAGCAAAACCATAACCATTTTGGAAACAAGCAGCGGTACACAATTCGTTCGTCAAAGGACTGCTAATGTCCATACCAACAGACAAAGAGCGAGGTGCACCGTTTACAGCATCACTGTACCGTCCACCAAGTCCCAAAATTAAGAGTTACAGATCCCACCAAAAAAAAATCACAGAAGCAACAGAGATGTATCCCCATGCATCAGGTTTCCCAAAAGTTTCCGATGACAAGAAAAACGGACAATCCGCCAGGAAGCCGAAGTATGACACAGCACCGAGGATACCCGAATTTTCCATGAGAAGAAACCAATAGATCGGATTGATAAAACAAGACGTCGTCGAAGATATCAAATCGTCCAAAACAATCCAAAAATAGAGTGCCAAAAATTTCACGGATCAATCAACCATGACAGCGGGGGAACAGCGGGTGAACAAGAGGAAACATAAGTGGATCGCAAGGCACGAGGGAAAAAAAGAAACATACGTCCAACAACCCAAAGAAGTCCAGTTCCCGATGGTATTCGGAGCTGTAGGAGGAGAAGGAGGAGCCTGACCACTCCAGAACAAGTTGAGACGTCCGCCTGCACCGCAGAGCTCAGATGCGTTCCCTGCGCAAGGTGTATTGCAATCCGATGCCGTGGTGTTGGTACCACCATTTTTGATGAAGTTATCGCAATCTGTCAATCAAAGAGGAAGAAAGCAGGACAAAGGAAGGTACAGGACGTAAAAGGTAAAAACCGTATTACATCCGAAAGCAAGCATGGTACAAAGGGGCAAAGATTAAGCAGAGATCGGAACAATGATACCAAAGCACAAAAATAGGTGAGGTCGAGTGAGAAGCCCAAACCAGTCCAATCGGATTCCATCATACCCGGCCGGAGAAGGAAGAAGCACAAGTGAATGATAAGAAGGCAAAAGGTAATGGCGGCGAAGCCGAAGACAAAAAGAGAATAGGGTACAAGGGGGTTTAAGAAAGAAAAGAACAGCAGACGAGGTAAATGGAGAAGAAAAGGAAACGAAGTGTGATTAGCCTTTTTGGACTTTGAAGGGACGGGTCGAAACGAAATGAAATACGTACAACATTCGTCCTAGTGAGAGAGAACCGGTCAGCAAATTGCCACGTCGTTATGGAGGTAATAAGCAAGAAGATGATGAAAATCACGTTTGAAAGGGGTCGCATAGCGGTGGACAAGGGCGTAAGAAGAAAAGAGGATAGATGAAAGGAGACCAGTAGCGGATTAATGTACTCACACCAAACTCAGTTCCAGCGTAAATGAACCCTTCCATATCACAAAACTGAATGCATAACTCAACGGTCATCGAGGTTCCATTGACTGTGTTTGCAGCATTGAGTGTACGACCCGCATCAAGTTCATCACTATGTCATACATAAAAAACATGTGTTAGTAAACTGAGAGCAAAAGTACAATGACGATAGTAGGAAGTGATGTAAAGACACTGCGGGCTGGCATAACCGGCGAAGGGAGAAGCAAGAAACAAAACGAGGGGGCGGAAAGGGAGTGGCGTACATGTAACATCCAAGAGAGGTCCAGTTTCTGGGCAATTGGGTTGGAATAGATTGTCGACGGTGGTAAGATGCATGTGTATTGAAGTTCGATGAATGAGTGGAAGCAAATACATACTATACAACGCCAGAAAAGACTGTCAGTATAGATATCACGAGCAAGGAGCACGACGCCAGGTCCTAAAAGTCAAAGGCCGACGGGGAGACTGAAACGCACAGGAGTGCAAGTGAAGGCTAAAGCCAACAACATAGAGGGCGTCAATAAGCCCATGGTCCAAACAGACGGGGCGGCGAATGAAGGTAGGCGACAGTGTACCTAGTTCGGTTTTATACAGTTCGGCCAAGCGCGCAATGAAGACGAAGAGATGCAAAGGATAGTCGAGATATATTTCCCAGAATCTGGGTTCTGGACTCAAAACTACCGGTGTCTCCGAATAAAGGCACGGCACAAAGAGTATGTGAGATAATGAATCAGACGAATGGGTCTAACATTGAGGTTATCGAGCTTCACCGAAGAGCAAAGATCAAATCAATCATTCTCGCGAGTTATAGTAGAGAAGGCCATTTGCCAGTTCTGGATTCTAACCATGCGTCAAGGGGAGCCTGTAGACCCGGATTCCGACAAGGATACATGGGAGCTGAAAAGGGATTTATTGATGAGCATGTTTTTTTTTGATTCTGATGGAACGGCCAACACGGACTGTGGTCACTGAGTGGGACAATGGTCTATTTCCTTCAATCGAAGCTGATGGGAACTTGTCGTCTGACCTCCTGGCACTCCGTCACAGAACATTTTCACAAAGCTTTTCATTTATTGAATATCTAATCGTCTGAGTCATATCTGGCCGATTGCTAGTTTGTTGACCAGAAATTCAATCAGGCTGACGAACATTTGCGCACCGAGTCTGAGCAGGTTCATTGTCTTGATAGATGTCAGCTGTCAGTCCTCCACTGACAGGCGATGAGCCAAGATTCCGTGTGCATCATGGACACAGATATACTGTGTACCAAGAATACAAAACATGTGCAAGGACGATCTTGAACTTTGGAATTTGCCGACTGCATGATGACATAACGATGAGAACTCATGTGCCACAGGCACTCAAGTGTCGACAGATGACGGCTGCTCTGACTGATGAAAGGACATTAGGTGCCTCTCAAGAGACAGCCATCCTCGCCAGCAAGCATGTAGGGATTGGAACAGAAAAATTTTCGTGTTTCATCCTATTCCAGACAGTCCCAGGCCATTGTCTTCGTCAGAGTGACTACAGGCCACGACAAACATATAAGCACCGCACGGGTGGGAAATCAGTATACCACATGAACTTTGTTCCATCGAAAAACTGGTGAGGAAGTACGAGTGAGCACTTGTCCCGTTTATGGAAGAAATTCGAATGACCCCATCAATTCATCTGCCGTACATACAGTCACATACAGTCAATATACAGTCAATGCGTAAGCAACGATCCTAACAAGTCCTGAAATGTGAGATGGACCTGTCAGAATCAGGTAGTGGTCAATATGGTAATCAGAAATCTTCATGTCAATGTTAACAGAGGGAAGCTGCATTTCTCAAGGCGTCGTGGTTCAAAGGCATAATATAATGGATTCCTGTTCGACTCGTAGAATTCTGTCTTTCGGTTGTCTGTGAGGTCGTATGTAGCTAAAGTATCTGGCTTAGTGAGAAATGCGAGGGATGATTTACTACGATTCCATCATTACATTTGTCGTGTCATCAGGTCCGGCTTCAAAGTCAGTCTGATTTGTGATGATTGACACAATGAACAGAATAAAAAGTCAACTCAATAGCAGGGCCCCTTCTAAATTATGACTGAGACAAAAATTACTTTGAAGCGACATAGCAGAGATCTGCCCTTGACTGTCAGTGGTGTGTACAACAGAGGCGACTGTTGGAACAGATGCGGTCGACCCACAACAGACGTAAGTCATCTGGAGATTTACGGCAGCAAAGAGAGCCGAAAAGCCGTTGATTGAGAAGTGATGGAGAGATATGCTGTTCTCCAGTGAATGCCAGCGACACTTGGGGTATGTTTAGTCATCATTTGAGCAAAGTCTCAAATTCTAGCGATGATGGGTTGGACAGGTATCTGGGATGTGCAGGGACAGCGAGGACAAGTAGTAAAACTGGACAAACAAAGAGCGGAGTTGGGTCAGCGGGGTCCAAATTCACGCCTGGGTTGCTATCAAATTTCTCCTCCGCAAATCTTCCAGGAAGGTGAGTCAACTTTAAGTCTCTCATCAAAAACTTTATCGTTCATAACTTTGCTATATCCATTTCATTGTCCTTGTCCCTCCCTACCCCTTATGTACATAGCATTCCATGTCAACAAACTATGTCAGTGCACACCTAAGCACTCCCGCCTGGTCAGAGCCGCCCTGGTCCGGCTGGATCGAAACCACTGGCGATGCTTTGCTCATTCTCGAGGCCGCTCGCAGAGGTCTTATTCCCCGTGTAACCCGTCGTCTCGTCGATACCGAACGCAAGATGATCACGTCAGGCTCTGTGTTCGTTTTCGACGAGGACGAGAGCGGAATCAAGCGGTGGACCGATGGTTTCTATTGGAGTCCAAGTCGCATACTCGGTAACTTCCTTTTGTATCGGGAAACCGACAAAAGAGGGGCTGGGGCCCGATCTGCAAAGGAGCGCGAAGTTACTGAGACTGACAACACCATGGTTGATGGTGCCCTCAGTCATCCAAAGTCTCTTCCAGGACACTTAGGCGTCAGCAAACAACGAGAACGTATACTTGTCGGTAGTTTGACAGACCTTTACAAGTTCAAACAGGACGGCTTGATGAAAAAAGTAGACATCTCGCTCCTATCCTCTGCGCAGCACTGATATCTTTGACCCAGACATTTTCTCTATCCATTGGTGGTGTTGCACAACATCTCATTTCGTACTATAAAATAGAGGATGTGCAAAGTGGTCGTCTACGTTCCCCATCATCCCTTCCTGAACTCGCTTCTCTGGCGATCAGTCAAGAGTATCTTGAAAAGACCCATTTCCGGAATCCTCCCAAGGTGGAGATGGGTGCAGATGGGATTCTTCGGTACAGAGGCGAAGCTGATGAGTTGGACTCATCTCCTCGCACTGGCCCTCTGACCGGTTTGCCTCTTACTGCGAGACGTGAGGTGTCTGAGAATGCTGCATCTAAGCGGATCAAACGCTGCGAGCCATATAGTCGATCTCACGCGCTACTTTCCAAACGTCAACGTCGAACACCGGTGACGAAGCCTCTGCCTAAGTCTACGGATGGTTCCCAACTTCTGCGACCACAATCTCAGCAAGACGTTACCACAACACCAACTGCGAGTCCGACTAGCCCTCAGGAAGCTCAGGCACCTCCTCAAGAGTTAATTGATCCCAGTCCGTCTGCAACTGCTTCATCCCCAACTCCAACTAGGACTACACCGACAGTTCCTTATCCTCCGCTCGGTGTTGCGCCGTATTACGGATATGTACAGCCACCATCTTCGCACATAGCCATATACCCACCCCATCCTGGTTATTCGGGTCAGTCACAACCTCCACCTGCTCAATATATCTACCCAGGATATCCACCACCTGCCCCAATGCCCAAGACATCGTCAACTGCAAGAGTTTCGTCACCTTGCAGGTGTCCAGCCGCTGTTCCACCTATGTCAACTCCTGATTCTTCTCAGGCGCAAACCTCTGCGACTGTGACCTCGCCATCTCGAACTCGATCGCCGGGAGTTCCGCAAGCGCAATCACAAGTGGGCTATTATCCCCCTCATGTACACCAATCTCATCTATACTATCCTCCACCGCCTCATGGACCATCAGCCCCCGGAGTTTCTCCTTCAATTTATGCGGGTTATCCACCCCCGCCCCCATCATCCCATGCGCCTCATTCTGGAACTCTACCTCTGCCTCCATTGACTGTGTGGGCACCTTATGGTCCTTATCCTCCCCCTCCTCCTCATCAAGGATCCCATCCATCACCATCATCGCCTCAAAACTACTCTTACCCAGGCGTGTATCCCCATTACGTTCCGCCTCCTCTGCAGCAGGTTCTTCCGTCTCACCGGCAGTCGCCCGTATCTCCTTGTATCAGCCGATGCAGGGACGAAATTGACGAGTGACAGTCACACAAAGGGGGATGATGGGACTGTCACTAGGAGGAGAGATGTCGAAGGGAAGATGGTGTCCATGAGTGTATGTTGAGAAATTGGCAAACTGAGAATCCCCTGCTGGATGGAATATGTTTCTGCAAGAGTATTGTTATCTGCTGTCGTTTGCTTTTGCTCTTTGTCTTGTTTTGTGTCTCTTTTTTTTCGAATCCTATAAGCATTTCTGATGGGTGTTGTTCCCATGGCGGAACATTGCTCCATCTGTTATAATATGGTCTACCTCATTGTTTAATCTAATCTGCTGCCCCTTTGTGCTTGATGAACTCTATATGATGCACATGCGAAACAAGGTTGTGGTAATCTAATATGTAACATTATTGGCTTGGACTTTGACTTCTCTGCACATCCTTTCGTCTATTTTGTTCTATTCATTGGTTTTCATTCATCAGGGTGGATGATTGTGATTCGGATACTTGTTCATATGTTTTTTTCCTCATTCTTGTATTGCTTTTGATACTTGACGTTTTCGATTTTCTCCTGATTAATGCTGGGTTGGTCTAGGCGCCCTGCTTTTATAGATTTTCCTCCCTCTTACTGCTCAGCTTAGTATTCCCTACTTGTGGTTATTATAAATGGCATTATAGTGAGCATCTTCATGGTGACAAATCTAGAAGCATTCCTAGAAATCATCATCCCTTTGTCTGGCTCTGCCGTATCGCTCTTTCAAACTTGGGAAAGAGGAGGATGGCGTTTTCGCCACAAAGCCAACCCCTGTTCAAGGGTCTTGTTCGTCATACCCGAAGACGAAACAAGTTGGAACGTCACACCTAGAGATTCAACTTCTTTGTTTCGATGTTCGTCGTCAAAGAACAACTAGAGCCCATTTTTTTCGTTGTGAGTTGGGTGTTGTGAACTTTGGAGCAAAGTGGAAGACCGACCATTTGAGAGTAGGGTATACCCGTTTGTTTGTGTATTCTCTTGAAGTGGGTGAGTTTGGATCCTATGGAAATGAGGAAGTCGTATCGGTTTTTTAGAAAGTGCTTACCTGGGTATATCTCTAATTGACCAAAGAAGTCTATCGCGGGGATGAGTTTTCCGTCGCTTGTTCCAGGCTTGTTGAGCGCCTTCCCATTAACTTGTATATTATCTTTCGAAGATGGTGGAGGTACAAGGAGGAGACGGAGAGCTTGGTACGCTCTAATTGATTCAATTCAAGAGATCAGAGAGAGAAAGAGGAGACAACGTACAGATCAGGGGCACTCGTTCTTGAACATGCAGCTATACGTACATCCAGTGATTTGAGTCGATGAAGGATAGAGGGCACGTCTTTGTAAAATGATATGGAATCACCATTCCTACATCCCATTCAAAACTCTTGAATACGGAGGTCGGAGAGCCTATCTGAGAGGCTCACCAATCGAGTACTTCATTAATTTGATTGCCGTCTCTATGCAGGGGTCCTGAAAAGGATTTGATATTAGCGAGAGTTGTAGACGAGGTCGAGCCTACCGCGGATGTGAGTATCGATCCATAGATCCCATAATGTATAACTGAGTCTTTAATTAGACTGTTGATCGTGAAAGGAATTGATACTCACTCGAGGTCAAAAGCGACAAGTTGTGGGTATCGTAAATCAGAATTACTTGATGAAGTCATGAGTGATGAGTGTTTAAATTTTAATTGACATACCCAATCAGGGAAAAGGGATCCACTAGGCCCACAGGTCCGTATGATTATGTCAGACAGGCTCAAGAAATAGTAATTATTTTAATATTATAGTATAAGCAAAAAAATCAGAATATGAGTGATCCGGCAAGGTATAGCTCTCTCTGACTGTTCGATGTGTGTCTTCTCGAGGAGTCGTATGATCAGAGTTCCTGGTTTTGTGCCTGAGGGCTGTCTTCCATTGGTATAGGACGCCTGAATAAAAGAAATGAACTCGGAGCCGAGCTATCTCTAAACATATCCTCCTTTGATATTGCTCTTGAATTCAGAAGGATAGTTCCTTATGACCTCTGTTCAAGGGATCTTGTTCATTGTACCTGTACCAAAAGCTCAAATGTCACATTTGAGACTCGACTCGATTGTTTCTATGTTCATCGTCAGATATCGTGTTGGATGTGTAGTTGAGTGGGACTATTCCAGGGTAAAATCTAAAGAGGTATAAGCAGGGGAAGGAATGTGCGCGTATGAATCTCAACAATCAACAGGACAATACCTGAAGTCCGAACAAAATGAGTCAGTTTATTAACAATAAAACTGTCAAGATTACACACCTGAAGTCCGAACAAAATGAGTCGAACTTCAGTAAAATGGTGAGTGCATTTATATATGGCTAAAAAAAATTCTATGACTAATAGTAAATTTTCACGATGGAATGGAGGTGAAACAGGAACTAGCCGCAGTGCCGGCTAATGAAGGAATTCCGAACCGGCCTCGAATTGTACGCTTCAACATGAAATATGCCTGTCTTTTCTTGCAGTGGCTGAATTTCAATAATCGTTTCTATGACTTCCTTTTAATGCATTCATTTGGAAACATCTCTGATTGATCGAAGAGATTTATTGCAGCAAAAACATTCTTCAATAGACTTTAATATCATAAATATAATGAAGGGATAGGGTTGTCAGATCCTGGTGCATCGCGGCAGGGACGGAATACGAAAAATGTCTTTCGAATCTTCATCTTCAGCCCATCGACAGCCCACCCTAGTTTGCTCGTAGAATGGATGAAGCAGTAGATCTAGAACATATAAAATAGAGAAGCTCAAAGAATGGTTCGAAGCCAGGAATTATACGCCTTCGAGTGAACATTAATCACATTCCTCGGATCTACTTGATTATTCTTCAAAAAGATAATGATTAGAGTTCTGATTTGCAGTACAAGTGCTCTGTTGTTGTAGATAGCTCCCAGTGTTTGAACGCACATCCAATGGATCAGTATGTCATGTTCACAAATTTCGAATCGTTAATCACGTACAAATCTCCCCAAACACTATGTTTACCATACGAATCAACATTTGTCTGAGTACCGACGAATACCACCAACCACGCGCGATGAGTAATATATTATTGCGTGGGTGGTTGTCATTGGCAGTCGCATCAGAACATTGTTTTGCTTTCGCACGCTAGACGTTCCCCGATTTGTCATGACGAATTTTTACTCGCTCTATAGATGCCGCCTCTATCACCCATACCACCCTTCTTAATATCACAGGATGGCCATCATAATTATACCTGGCACATTTTGACCGTTGAGCGATCTATGGGGATGAAAATGTATCGGAGGTTGAACAAGACACTCCCTGAGATTCGCCCAAATGATGGCAAGGGATCTGCAAAAGAACAAT
>Ga0154005_100410_pt1 | contig 18556 bp, 22 predicted proteins | sample TSFL089MetaG_FD_104698 | JGI IMG/M metagenome (GOLD analysis project Ga0154005, IMG submission 104698) | Attine ant fungus gardens microbial communities from Florida, USA - TSFL089 MetaG | ecosystem: Host-associated > Fungi > Mycelium > Unclassified | place: USA: Florida, Lake Talquin State...
AGCTCTTGAATGACATTGGATCGTAACGGGTCTATATAGAACATCGCATGAGGCGACTCCGCTTCTACCTCCGCCAACACCGGGATCATTTCCTCTGGATTTTGCCCAACTTCGGCAAGCAACAAACATGAATCCGACTTCTCGTGCTCGTGTATCCCGGGTCTCAATTCCAGCTTCGACGACTTGGGGTTCTTCATATCGGACGGGTGCAACGGCATCAAGTGGGAAACATACTCATATTTTGAATCAGAGGACTCTATGTGGACAAAAGATTGATGAAGGAGTGGAAGACGATTGGGATTTTGTGGATGAAGACGTTGGACTTGACTAGTAGTCAAGTTTTCATTGGCGAACTTTTCACCAATCAGCCAATCATATTGTACAATTGACCTCTTGGACTGTACTTCCCACCACGAACCGACTTTCACCAATCAATAAACCAGCAGGTTTTTGCTAATTCAAGTTTTAGAGATCCTGTAGACTGCTTTTTTCAAATCAAAACTCAGTCTTTGACCTCTGTTTACATCTCAGTAAGCTTCGTTCCAATGAAAAAAAAAACACATATTTGTCGAGAGCAGACAACGATAAATAGTAATGGAACAAAACAAGCCTTTATTTTCGCTACTAGTCCGTCACATCCTACGACGTGCGCACTGCTTTTGTTGAACCAGGTCATGCATCGCCACTTCTCCATCAATTTCAATCATTGTTCATAGCGGGAGGCGGCCTCAATTGCAGAAATTGAATTGAATGTAGACACAGGGGCTTCAATAGAGGAAGAGTTATTGATTGTGGATGTAAGAGCAACAAAGGAAAACTATGAGGAATTTCACCGTGAATAGCAGGGGAGTTTGAAATACCAGAGGGAACTGCTCGGTCTGATGTTTGGGAATTCCAGTGCCATGAGGAAGCATAGTACCACATGCGAGAGTTAGTGGAATATCAGTACCATTAACGGAATGGTTGTGAGGATTGACACCGTCGGAATCATGGTGAATAGATGGAATATTAGTGCCATCGACAGAAGGGATGTCGACGGAATGGTCATGAATACCATGAGCATGAGGAGGATTAACATCACCCGTGGGTCAGTGGACGAATGGAAGACTGTTAGCATTGACAGAAGAGTAAGAGACCGGAGCTAGAAGAGTTGAAGTATGGCGAGAAAGTGTGATCGATATGAGGTTCGGATCAACTGAAGAAGCCCACAGGAAAGAAAACACCGTGTTTTACAACTGACTTGGCGATAAGTCCCGTAATGTTTCGCTCTGCGCGTTGGTGTGACGATGAACCCATGAAAAAACGGGCAGGTGTTGATCGTGTTGAATCCTAGTACCCGTCTGTGCTCATTATTTCTTTTAGCGAGCTAATGAGCGATAGTTGTAAAAAAACCACATGGGATCGTCCAGGCGGTGAGTGCTATTGAAGGAGAAAAAGAACAAGGCACTGAGCCTGCGTTGGACCATGAATCTACGGCAGACGACGTGTAACTGATTGAGACCATTAATCTGCTTCACGGGAAAATGGCTGGATTTCTCGAAATTGAGTATAGAGGCAAAAAAAGAGCAGATATGTCTCACACACGTGCAGGACCTGCCCTAACCATCATTGAGTCTGTAGATTCATGCGCTACAAGACCCTGTTCAGCAACTCACTTGGGGGCTGATTATTGTTCTCGGGCCATAGAATCTCTGATTACTCCGAGGAATTGTTGACAATTAAGTACTGCTTTTCGCAGGATGCAGTAACATCGACGACCACCAAACCGGTTGCATTGATTAATTAACTAATCATCAAAATACCTGATCAGCACCTGATCGGCAAAATAGATTTAGACTCATGGTCTACCTGCAGCCCAGAGTTGACTGAAGTCATTATGTTAAACAGTTAAGAATATTTTTTTTAAAAAAAACTTCATCAATTTGTTACACGGTGCTCGAGTCCGTGATTTACTTGACTGGGAGCCATCCTCCATTGCGTTGGACTCATCTGACGACCATCTCTATATTTAACTCCTTTGATACCTCAGTCTTCTGATGATGGTCTTCACAATCATCAGGTAGTGAGGGGTTGGTATGACTCATATGAGTCGTGCAACAGCAACGATATTACTATCGTACAGCCTATCGATACATGTAGAGTTGAGGTGTTAGACAATTTTGTCCGGACGGTACATTTCGGGAATTTATGTTGACAAAGGGCATTCCATGAAATTCTTAAACATTGAGAGGAGAAGATTCCGGATGAGCTCTTCAGATTTTGACAAAATTATTGACACGCGGCAGTAGCCGGAACAAGCATGGACAAACAGCCAACGTCCCATGTAATTGTGTATACGCCCAGCAACGTGAAGATCAGCCTGCTCCCCTCAAAATATCTCCAATGGCAGTACGTCAGAAGTTCTTACAGAGGCTATGTCCAGGTCGCATTCTCCAAAAATAAGCGAAAATGTGTTGGATGCAAGATTTGGATTTGGATGACGCACTTGACTGGGATCATATTTTATGCGAATGCGGTCTGGTTGGCCTGACCAATGACTGCTGTGCTAATATGTATTCACCTAGGAATCAAACTTTAAACGTTTCGTAGAGGTCGGCAGAGGTATGCACCTTGATTTCTTGGAATAATTCACGTACTCATGAAAGTAAAGTTGTTCTTATCAACGATGGCCCTTTCTCAGGGAAAATTGCAGTCATCGCTGAAATAATAGACCACAATCGGGTAAGTGCGACAAGAAGGGCCTTGTTACCACCTCAGTTGAATAAATTCTAGGCGATCATCGACGGTCCATCAACTGGTGTTCCTCGCCAGGTTTTCCCTTACAAGCATATCCTTCTCACACCCATTAAACTCACGAAGCTTCCCCGTGGCGCAGGATCTGGTGTCATTCGGAAGCTCGTAGAACAGGAGGCCGTCGTCGAGAAATGGGACAAATCTGCATGGGCACAGAAGCGAGTGACCAGGGAGAAGCGCAAAGACCTGAATGATTTCGATCGTTTCAAGGTGATGCTAGCGAAGAAGCAGAGACGGGATCAGGTCCGAAAAGCCCTGAAGGCATCAGCATGAGTGGGGCACTTTGTATTGACACGTTTAAAAACATGATTTTATCATACTGGACAAGATGAGATACAATCTCATATGAGAGTAAAATAATAATGTATATATCTGAAAGACATCCAATGGTATCAATGTCTGAGTCTTGTGTGTTGAAATTCAGGAGAAGATGGTTATCATCGGATGTAGGAGATGTTGATGTTGTTTCCTGTTCCAGAAATCTTCAGGGAATCGTTTGTATTGATAATGGTTGCATCTCTGGTGACATAGGTGTGGGAGATGTCACCATACGAAGGGAGGTATTGCTGCATACTGAGAGGCGCCTCAATCACGTGTTGTTCTGCATGGCCGAGAGCCCTCCTTGATTGTGTCAATGATCCTAGCTGGGGTGATAATGACGACTCTGTATTTAATACTGCCAGTGGCTCTGACCGAGTCAGCAGCAGGTTCTGAGAAGATGCATTTCGCTGCGCAGACGATAAAGCTTGATTAAGCAACAGATCTATCTTCTGATGCAGGACCGCTACTTGTTGCCGCAATTCTATACTGCTCTGTAACTAGAGAAGATAATGAGACATGAGTTGTTGGGAAGAAATTGAAAAATTCTCTACACCGAACAGTTGTAGCACAAAGTTCAGACGATCTTTGCACTGCTGTACGACGCCAGAGTCGTCAGCATTGAAGACCATCCTCTTGAGAAATCCACGATTAATGTGCTTTTTGACAGTACTTGCTATCTCTTCCATTGTACTACAAAATCAATCAAACTAGGATATTGCAATACGATTCATCACTTACGCTCCCAGCGCATCAGCGTCCTTTTGGAGGTCTGTCATGTCTATCGCAGCGACGGCACAGTGATTGACTCGACGAATAATCACTTTCATGACCTCACATGCATACTTTCCGATGGCTATGAATTCATCTCGGTTGCCATCTGCAGCCTAAGAAATAATTGAAAAACACGTCGGAAAGAAACAGTATCTTGTTTCACCAATGCGGAGTTTAAAATCTCAAGAGCAAATGCCGCTGCCAGTCCAATTGCTGGAAACGGCACAAACTTGGATGCTTCCTTGAGCAGCTTCAAGGTTTGTCCGCCGATGACTGCAGCAAGTTCGACTGTTTTTATGATCGGTCAGTTTACGGGATTTCTGATGAACGATCATCAGACCTTGGGTAGAACGCATACTAGTAGAGACAGAAACAGTTCCACTCAAAACCCAGGTAGACCTTCAGTGGCTTCAATGGCATCTGTGGCTGTGAGATGACAAAGGTCGCCTGTGCTATATCTAAATATAAAACATTGCATAAGCACTGTATCATGTTATGCAACTATCATGACCCTTTTAGACAACACATTGACCACCTTTTAGCCAGCTACGCACAGGATCATTTAATCAAGGATCATTATGAGTATACCTATTGCGTAGTTCAGTTGGTGGGTTTTCCAGAAATATACAACCATTCGGGCTGCCGTATCTTCGGAAGCAGTTGAGGCCCTACTTCTTGAAATCAGTACCTCTAGTCGATCAAAGCGCCTTTACATTGCCTGTAGACCCGGTGGATAATCTCTTTCGGCTCACTTCAATTGATCAACTGGCTCTCTACGAAGAGCGGTTCAGAGTGGACAAAGATGCGACGCGGATGATCAAACAGCATCTTCAAACACGCCTGGGGCCTCTAAAAACAGACAGGATCGCAGGAAGGAATGGCTGTATGTTAATATTATACACGTATATGCGACTTGAAATACTACCAAAATTTCTAGACCCACTGATAGACCCTCCGGAGCCATTCTGTCCTGCTTATACGCGCCGTTTTCGCCAACAATCGTGGAATTTCCCTGCTTCAGCTTTTCCACATGTTTCCTGTGGTGATACAGTGAAAAAACTCGGAATTCATCCTGTTACACCAGAGGAGATGCAAGAAGCGCATATCCCTTACGAACAAACATTGTATTTCACCTCAAGTTCACACATGCGTGCCATCTGATCGTTTATTTGTACCATGCATCAGGAACATTGTCTTGGCCCTGACAGCCGAAGAAAAAGAAGACATGCGTAAGATATACGACAGTTTACCTGACATGCAACGCTCGCAGCTGGATTATTCGAATCCTGTCTTACACGCGTTTCTCCTCGACGACGAGTCCTTAATTGAAACAGATTCTGTTGAGGAATTTATTCCATTCTTCCCGCGAAACCGCAGGATAGGATATGGAGATGCACAAGGAGAACCTGATGTTCCCTTGAAACATGGTATCCGAGACCTGGCCAATGCCGTTGTGAATCAAGTCAAAACAGGTTCTGACGACTCAGATGAATATTTTTCTAATGCGACATTGGAGTTAGTGGATGGGTGGCGTAGGTCTGATCCTCTGTAGATTGTGCTTGCCACTTTTGACACGTATTAGACACACTCAGAATTTCTTCACCTCTTTCTGTTGCGACGCCCACGAGCAGCCAGGAAGAGGGCAAGATTGATCAATTACTTTCTAGGGATTCCCCTCTGACCGAACCGCTGCATGGGATACAAGATGAAATGTTCGGTAAGTAAACCATCCAGTGTGCATCTCATCGTCGAGCTTTTCTTTCAGAGGATATTGAAATGCCACGTTCACGGCGTATTGGAGGATCTCAGGGGAAAAAAGCACATACTTTGCACGGAAAAACGTGGGTCAATTAATATCCTTTGGCATCTGGGATTACGCCTCAATCCTTTGTCTCAGCCTTTCAGTTTTCTTATGTCCAGTGTTCCAAGCAGATCATAAATTAGAATCTGCACCAACTCAATGTCTTACCTCAAGCTCAGAAATTCAGTCCTTGGCAGGTCAGGCATCTAATAATACCGATCAGGCAAGTGATAGCGATGATATCTATGATGGATGGGACGTCGCGCAGCTGTGTCCAGATGAAGACCCAGTTGACATTATAATGAAAGTCAAGATTGAAAATAACGATTCCATAGAAGGTGGGGAGTATCCTTTTACGGTTTCACAGCTTTGAAGTAACCTCAGGCCTTAGTCCCTTCCTTGCCTTCCCCTAATAAGAATAGTTATGCGTCTGCTAAGCTGCCTATGAGTCTTGTCGATCTCACACGAAATGTCGATGGACAGTCTGATCTTCTGCCATTCAAGGGGATTGAAAAGGGATTAGCTGCACTGAGATTATCCCTCTCTTGGGTGTGAGTGTAGTTTTGGTGATTAGAAAATTTTCTCATTTTTTGCAAGAACTTTTACCACTGACACGCCACTGCCGTCACATGAGGAGATGTGCAGCGTCTCTGATGCTATATCCTCTTTGACTGTTGAGGATGTTGATAAATTACTAGCGCTTGACGACATTTCAGCAGGCAGGAACCGATTGTCTATCTTACAAGAAGATACCGACCCGCCACTCACAGAATTAGAAAGCGATTCTATACCACTTATTGCAATTTCCCGGAGGACCTTGCATGTCCAAAGGGATGAACCTCAATTCCCACCGTCAATTAAACATCACAAACGGCCTGCTAGTGACATTCGATCTTCCCCTTCTGGCATTGATTCTCTCAATATCAAAAGGCCTCGTATAGAGTCCGAGATTCGAGGGGAGCAGGAGCAGTTCTACGAGCCCTCCGTTCTCTGTTTCGAAGATCTAGTTGATACACGCATGTTTTACGAATTTTCTGATGTGAGGCGTCTACGGTCAAATTTGTGTATAACTAATATCTTCTGTCCATAGTCTCATCCAACTCAATTGTCATCCACCGATATCACCATCCATGACAAATCTGACGATGACTTTGACAGAATAATTCATGATAAGATTCCTGCGGAGGACATTGACTCGTCTACACTTGCTAGCCAAATCACTGACCCCCAACTTCTGGATATGCTCCCGAGCGCAGAGTGTACTGTGCTGGAAAGGCCTATCGTCTGCGCAAACTCAAATATATCTTACCTAAATGCCTTCAGGAAACTAAGAGCAAAGGGAACCGAAGAAACAGTTGAAGATCTGATCATGCCTCCCAGTTCAAGTCCTGTAGCTCCTTCGTCAAATTCTGAAGAAATCACAGGAATCTTAAAAGATCAATACACTCTTTTGCTGCCTGGTGATGATTACACCCCTGCTTTGCCTCATCAATATATGGTTTCCATGGATCTTGTTCAACGACAAAATATCGTTCGAGAATTACGAAAACTTGACATCGACTTAGTGGAACGCACCTCTCTTGGCGGCATCGAACTTATTGTTGACCCTCTCTCAGCTGTTATCGTCTCTTCGTTGTTCTCTTTGCCTTCTGTCGGAAAGCTTCTGGCGGATAGAATTGCAGATAGCTCGTGGCGTTTCCAAAACATTCTTGTCTTATTGGAGGGCTATCCAGAGGCTCTGTCTTTTCGACGGCCCAAGTCAAAGTTGGATGCTCCGAATATTCTTGCTTTCACTCCGCCTATTCTGAAAGCGATCAAAAAATTGAAGCGCGATGTGGCTATTGCAGAGGCTTACGGGAAGAAAAACTCGGGATGTTGTATCAACTACTCGTTTGCTAATAGTATTTCTGAGACCAGTAAGCTCATAAGGTACTTTGGAGACCTTTCTCAAGAACGAGATCAAACGGGTGGCATTTTATGGCAACAGAGAGATTGGTTGGATGAGGAAGGGTTGCCGGTATGTAGAGTTTATCTTGATCCAGCCACCATCGCTCGATGTTTTTTAGGATGAAGAAGATTTATCCAAACTCGATGGAATGAACCGGATGTCGGCCGCGATCGTTTTGTGTGAGGCATCTGCTGACGAAATACTGGATATGTCTCCTGAGGAGAGGGTAGCAATATTTGGACCTCTGATAGGGATAAGTGCTGTGGTACGTCGATGACACACTATATCAGGGCGTATATTGACAGGGAATGATAGAACTTGTTAAACAATGATCTCTTCAGAAGGTTCAGTACAATTGGAAGCACAGAGGAATGAAATATGAATTGAAGTGTTCAATCGTCTCTGTGTTGTTAGTTACTATAAATGGACAATGGGTATACTCTGTTGAAAATCAATGCCATGATCCTTTTGACTGTTCTCTAGGTTATTGTTATTGTATTCTGATTGTAGAAAGAAGTCTTGAATGACAGAAGTATATGACTACTTAGATTTGTTAATCAACAAGTGCGACGGCTTCTGCCTGTCGCTGGCTTCTAGTTTTTAGATGAAAGAGAAAGAGAGAAGATGTATTCCCAATTCTACCGCTCCTATCATTTCAATACACTAGTGTTTATAAACAGTCAACCTAGTTCATTACGTCTTAGCACCTGTCTGCATACAAATACAGAACGCTCTCTTCTGTGTCTGGTGCCATCACGCTCTTCTTGATACCGTCACATAAACATTGCTATCACATCACCCGCTATTGGACAGAACTACGTTGCTATTCTACCCATGTCACTGTCGTACCGTTGTTACCATCGTCGTCCATTGTCTTTTTTGTTTGGTCGCCTCTCGTTGTTGCTGCCACCCATTGTCACACGAGTGCATCAACTCCATAGGCGGTGCTCGGGCCTCAATGGACACATAATCTCCCGAAGGAGTTTGATGGACACAAGTCCTGTCAGATAGTCAATAGTCAATATTCTCGTCGGTAGCCGGACCGATAACATGGTGCCGAAGACGTCTCCTGAATTCGCTCCCTCATTTGAGTTGGGGTCTGTCCGGACGTATCTTGAACTATTGGAAATGTTTAGATGCCAATGCAAAGGGTCTCTCACTTGGACACCACCAGCTGAACGTATTAGAAGCGCCGTAGTTAATCTTCTTTTTGAAAAAATGTATATTTTTTTCGATTTCCCGACGGCATCAAAGAAGTCGCAAATCCGCCTTTTCTTCGGCAAGATCTTTCTTCTTTTCTTCTTTAGTGTTGTTACATCGACAAAACGACATGTTCATTGATTATACACGCACACGCAACACACACACACACACACACCAGAAATTTGGAAAGAGAAGAGAAGATTCTGAGATATTGACTGACACATGCCGTTCCTTATCAAGAGTCCCACGTTTCTCTTATCTCGTGAGTGACACACCTTGCTTCTCTTTTTTTTTCCCTTCAATTTTGATCCGCCGAATTGTTCTAGTTTTTCTGATTTACTACAGGTGTAAATAAAACGAAGTCGAGATTCCCACCTGAATCGACGCATCTTTGAATTAGATAAGTAAAGGCGAAGACACCTTTCGAGTTGAAATCGGTCAAAGAGGGGAGAGTAGGAAGGATCATCACTTTGATAGCTCCACCAGCCAAGTTCAGGCCTCGGGCGTTTTATCTCTCTCCACAGTCCACCAGGGGCATCTTCTCTCTCTCAATCTGATGATTACTATTTTAATCAGTTTATCCAAGAGGTAAGACTCAAGCTGTAGTGCTTGAAATTACAACACGATTATTCTATTATTTGAAACATTATCTTGGTATATTGAAATACTGACGTTGCGGGTGAGCATTTGTTTGGTATCAGCCTAGTAGAGTGCAGTCACTGCTATTCTGGACCATTCTTATCATTGATGTGGCTACACGGCATTATGGAATGACAATGGTGATAGATAAATGAGACATCAGTTGACAATCCAAGGATCTTGAATTTACCTGAGTGCAGTACAAGATCGACTGCAAGTATCATGCCCGACTCTCTCTCCGTATCCAAATCGACAAGATAAAAAATATACAGATAAACAAATTTGACAGTGATGTGTAAATGTAAATTTGGGTTTTTCTCAAACTAAACATCGATATGAATCAAAAATAACTTTAGATAACGTGATACCATGTGATCAATGGCGCAACCTTGACTCCATGTCCTTCTCGCCAATACACATGTGGTACCGCGATACCTTGAATGGATAATTTTGTAAAGAAGAAAGAAGAAAGAAAAGAAGCATACGTGGGGACTGCCTAGAAGCGCTCAATATTCACCTCGTTCGAGTCGACTCCACAAGTGGTACTTCAACCCGCATGCAGTCCTATGATGCACACACACACACACACACACATCGAAGGAAGTCTTTGTTGTTTGGAGGGACCATCGGCATCGTCATCGGTTTTGTCCTCAATCATATCCAATCTCGCCTAAAGACGTTGTCATATCAGACGTTTTTGAGTGACGGATTGGAATCCATCTGCAATGTGGATGCGATGTTTGGAGAAACACCTGCCCTGACGTTCTGGCTGTTGAAAGGGAGAGGGGAGGATTCCCGATTTACATTGATGATCTGCAAGCTGACAGTCTTTTTTTTTTTTGGCAAGGTTTATTTATATTGATTCCGTTCATGTGCACGTCTTCATCACGAAATTAGTCTAGAAAACAGGAGAGCAAGCAAATGACACACCCCCCCCCTGTGACGCGATACCTCGCATTGTTATCTCCAATTTCCTTCCTGGCCGCGTATTCATTTTATCCAGTTATGCAGGCTTTCGTGAGTCACACATGTCCTTGTCCATATCTATTTGACGAGGTTTCATGAATGGAGAAGAGACTTTGCGCCTGTTCTTTTTTTTTTTTGGACTTTGTCGCGTTATTTTCATCCTCTAGTCGGGTAAGTTTTTTTGTATCATTTTCTGATTTAAAAATGGGCTGTTTCTAGATCACACTTTGAGTCTATCACTGGGTGTTCGCAATCTACATCATGGAATCGGCACAAAATCTTCCATCGGCGTTTTTTTTTTCTGTTTCTCCTAAAAAAAAAAAAATTAAGGTTGCTCGTATCTGTTTCTCCACGGGGAGGATAAATGGAAATGACGATGATCTTACATTTCTCTTTCTCTCTCTCTCTCTCTCTCTTCGGAACCGGAGAGAACCACAGAGGGAGGGGGAGGAAAAAGGATTTTTTTTTTGATTTGAGAGAAGGGTTTTGAGAAATCTGTGAACCGACCGCGATTTCCCCGCTTGACCCATTGCCATCTCTCTCTCTCTCTCTCCTCCCAGACCCTTTTTTTACTTTGCGTAATTTCACTGCCTTTTTGCAAAAAAAAAAAGAGGGGGTTTCTTCTCCTGACTCTTGGTTTCGGATCTGTATGTGCCGGTGACATCAAAAAAGGATTCGCCCTTTTTTCGGAGTGATAGATGGATATATGTATATAATTAGAGCGGCAAGGCGGCAAGGCAAGACGAGGCATCTTCTTCAATGTCATCACGTCATCGACAATACGACATGTCCACGATGGAACACGTCTATACACACACATATACACATACACACACACTCACCAGAGATTTGGAAAGAGAAGAGAAGGTTATATTGACCACATGTATCCGGTGGTTTCTCTTATCTTGTATGTATGTATGTGTGTATGTGTGTGAAGAACGCTAACAAGCTTTTTTCTGTCTCTCACAACTTTGCTCTCTCCTCCCCCTGGTTGTTTTTTTCCCCCAATGACTCGTCAGTCAAAGACAACCCTCCCCCCCCCAAACTTTTTCAATAGATTTAAATTTAAATCTAAATTAAGCTTTTGATTTGTGTGAGGAGAAAATAGATAGATGAAATCAAATGAAGAGATCGGGTTTGTTCGTTATTCGTTCCCGAGGTGTTATGATACAATATGAATTGTTAGGTCCTTAGGAGAAAAGGGGGGGAGACATCTTAGCCTCGGGTATTCTGGGCTTACGATCTCGTCAGGGGCTTCTTCCTTGCGATGATGGTAATGGTAATGGTAATGATGACAAAGACGATACCGATGACCATCTTCGTCATCATTCTCTGCTCGACCACCGTGTTTAACAAAATAGAGAGAGAGAGAGAGAGAGAACGTTTGAAGGAGGTCATAACCCGCGAACGTTCCTATTACTCAACATCTTTCTCACACACACAAGAGAGTCTCTCTCCCTCTCTCTCGTGTGTGTCATGTGTCTCGGCAAAATCGATTTCGCCCCCCTTCAAAAAAAAAAACCCCCCTAAAAAAAACATCCCGAAAGTGTGAATGAAAATCTATACAGCCTCCCCCCCCACGTCACGTCAAAGAAAAAATGGATCTTCCAAACCTCTAAAAAGTTTAATTCGTTTGTTATCCTAGACCAGACACGATAACCCCTCCCCTCCCCCTTCCCCCATCATTCCATCAAAGAAGGAAAATATATTACACTGTAATGAAGGACATGACATGTCTGCGTACGTACGTGCGTGCATAAACTGTTACTGTTTCATCAGATCTCGTATCTATTTATATAAATCAATGAAAAACCTTAACAACCTAACAACGTCCTGATAGGAGAGAGAGAGAGAGAGAGAAAATTGATCTCTTTTTGGGGGGTATGTGTGTACGTGTACGTGTGCGTATGTGTTAAGAGACGAAGATAGTCAAGAAACCAGCAGATATGATTGCGACCAAAAAAAAAAAAGCATGCATACTAAAAAAAACCAAAAAAAGGATAAAGATAGACGAAAAAAAAAAAAAAAGTCATGTAAGTCATGTAAACGAGATGAGAAATTAAACCACCAATCCAGCACCATCGCCTCTACCAGTCGTATACTTGGCTTGTTGTCCTTGAGCCGAACCCGTTCCCTGAGCAAAACACCACTGTCGAACCACCGTTTGATATATCAAATCGCCCTTGGGGGTAGTCGCAGCAGCAGCAGCAGCAGGTACAGATTTGATACTCGAAGTGTTCATCAAGATCGGCGATGCCCTCGGGAGACCCGTACCCACAGCAATACGGGGAGAGGAATTCCAACCACTCCCTACTTTCGACCAATCCTTCCTCGGTTGGGGACTCACCACAGCCTGCTCAGTCTGATGAGTAATTTTTCCGCTCCAACTGGGTAGAGGGGGTGACGCAACCCTCTTAACAGGACTTGACCGACCACTCCTGACTGGTGAACTCGTGCTCTTCTCTCTGATGCCTTGCAACATCTTCTGGACTTGCTCTGGACTCTTTGGCGTCTGAGAATCTGTCCAAGGGAAGGAGTGGGCAGGACGATGGTTGGCAATCTGCTTTGTCGAAGAGGCATATTCTGGCAAGGTTGAAAAGGGAGGCGAAGTGCCCATCTGAAGTGAGTGGATGTTGGGTGTTGATTCTGGACTTGTGCTCGAGGAAGAGGAAGGCGAGGAGGAGGAGGAGGAGGAAAAGGAGAGAATAGGGATTGGATCGGATGTAATTCGGACTTTGGAGCTTGGGAAATGGAAAGCTGAAGAAAAAATGAGTCAAAAAAGAGAGAAAAAGGGAAAAAAAGACGGACATTGGAAGGGGGAGGCACTGGCAGGAGGCGGGGTATGCAGAACCTCGTCGTCGCTGCTGGGGGGATGGTCGTCGAGAGCATGATGGACGGGGGGAGGTGGAGCACCAGGGGCGGCATAGTTTCTGAGATTGAGTTTCCTGAGGGAGGAGTGGGCCGAGTGGGGCTGTGGATTGGTAGCCATGGTCGTGGTGGGAGTCACGACGGGAGCAAAAGAGGCTGAAAAGAAGATGAACAAGAAGGAAGGAAACAGAAAAGAAACGACGCACGAGGTGAGGAGAGGGTGAGTCCCCTAGGCCTGGTAGGAGAAGTGTCTTTGAAGACGACTTTGTAGTTTTGGCCCGAGTTGTTGTCCCAGGACTCGAGGGGGCCTGAGGATGGGTGGGCAATGTAACGGGCGACAAGGAAGAGAGTACGTTTTGCGAGATTGGCAGCGTAGTCTTCGAGTCGGATGGTGAAACCGAACCTGTCCCACTGGGGTGCTGTGGGATGGACAGGCTGGGAGTTTGGGACGAGATAAGAAAGAGGGAAAGCGTGGAGAGAGGTCAGATGACGTGCAGAGACCTCTGAGGTGGTCTGCCAGTCGTCGAGGGTAAACCTGACTGCGACCATTTTCTCGTAGGCAAGGTTGCGGACGAGGAGGGTGCCGGACAGACGGTGGGGGGCGCCGTTTGCGGACCGGGGAGCATAGGCGATGGTCTCGAGCAGTGCATTGGCGTGTGGCGGAATATTTTTCATGGGCACAGGCGAGGACTGCTCGGCATCGATCTCCCACCGGGCGGCAAGCGGCGAGCGTGGCACAGCGACGGCGGACGCTGCCCTCAGAATGGCAGGAGCCCCGGACAGCTCGCCGTCTGTCTCGGTCTCGGTGTCGTCGCCGGCAGGGCGAACAAGGAGACTCGCAGGCCTTGCGCTGCGGCTGAAGGTGCGCACTGTGGCGAGCTCATCGGTGGGAAAACGCACGTTTTTGGGAATGTGCTCGAGAACAGGGGTGGCGGGGGCGGAGCGGGCCCGGAGGTGAAGCGGAGGGAGCGCAATGTGAGGAGCAGAAGACGAGGACTTGAGGGAGGACTTGAGGGGCTTGCCGTTGGACAGCAGCACCGGAGTCGACGCCGTGCGGACGGCGATGGGGCGGAGGGGCGGGGAACTTGGAGGAGAGGCCGAGGAGGGAAAGGGGACGGAATGTCTCAGATCGGAGTCCTCGGGATCGTCGTCGTCGACGGTGAGACTAAACATTTTGGGGGTGGACGACATTCGCAAACTCGCTTTGCAATTTGCAGTGCTCCGTTTTGTCTCGCGGGCGTGTCCGGTCCGAGATCCGTCGCTCATCTTCTCGGCAGTCTCCGATTCCCAAACAGGACACGTGAACTCACCACCCTGTTCGGCACCGCACAGCCATCGTCCCTCCTTCTCTACCCCTCCCTCCTGCCGCCGCCGCCACCCGCCGCCCTCCCTACCCGTCCCAGTGGCTGTGCCTCTTCCCATCACTTTTCCCATGTACTCGCTCACACCATATGCACAGAAGCAACCCTCAACTTTCTTCATTCCCTCGTCCACATCTCATGTTCTCTCAGCTACTCCACTCTCGACCCTTCTCTCACTGATCCGCCGGGCTTTCATCCCTCGGCGCACCACAAGACGTCCTGCCTTGGGAATTCCCTCTTTCCCACTTTACGTCGTCATACAACTCATCGTAACCAACACCCCATTACGCCAGAGTGCGCCTTCCTCACTACTCCACCTCGCAACTAACTTGTCTGTTCCAACACGCCACCAATTCTTGGTAACCTGCCTCCCATCTTACCCATCAAAAAGGGTCATGATGAATATAGTTCCTTATCGAACAGGGTCCTGATCAACTCCAATTGGAGGTTATCACTCAAAACAACATTTGTACCTTGGGAATCGGTCAGAACCACCGACCCTTTCTCTCACACCGAGGTAAAAAGAACTCTTTGTTTATGATAAGAACAATGTCTTGATCAATTTTAATACTTCAACTCACTACCATGTCATCTTGGCATGGGAGTTCGCTTACTATCAAGTGATAAGAAAATTTCGTAATACTTCAATTCACTACCGTGATAAGCAAGTCATTTCGGCATGGGAATTTGCTTATCGAACAAAGACCTACCGGTATGGTACTCGTAGGTTCCTATCTGTTAGATAACTTGATATGCCAGAAAAGGATAAAGCTGAGCTTGAACAAGAAACATGTTGGACAAGAATAAAAATTAGTGGGTTGATTATTGTTAGATTACATCATCTTTTATTACACGACCGTCTTACTCTCCTAAATCATGTGACTGTACAAGATCTCTCCCACCCTCTTCCTAAATCATGTGACTGTACAGTACCAATATGATCTCTTCCCACCCTCTCTACAACGCCGCCTTCTCCACCGGTCACCCAAGATGCAAATCTTCGTCAAGACCCTTACGGGAAAGACGATCACTCTCGAAGTCGAGTCTTCCGATACCATCGACAATGTCAAGGCCAAGATCCAAGACAAAGAAGGGTGAGTTTTCTTTCTTTTTTTCTTTTGTTCGTTTCGTGTGTTGATTATGTTTTTTTTTTAGGATTCCTCCTGATCAACAGCGTTTAATCTTTGCTGGAAAACAACTCGAAGACGGTCGAACACTCAGCGATTACAATATTCAAAAAGAATCCACACTGCACCTCGTCCTCCGGTATGTTTTCCTATCTCTCGATGACATATCGCATCTTACTTTTTTTTTTAAATATATCTCAGCCTTCGTGGTGGTATCATCGAACCATCTTTAAAAGTGTTGGCGTCCAAGTACAACTGCGATAAACAGATTTGTCGTAAATGTTATGCTCGTCTTCCACCTCGTGCTACCAATTGTAGGAAGAGGTCGTGTGGTCATTCTTCACAACTCCGTCCGTGAGTAGTTTGTGTCTCTTTGTGTCGGTTCGTGTGATTCATTGGCTTTGTTTTGTTAAGTAAGAAGAAGCTGAAATAGTCTGGATATCGTTGTTGTCCCTCGCAATATGATTTTTTTTTTTGCTATTTGCATGATGGTGTTTTTTGAGAGACACAAAAGCGGTGATGTGGTCTCACTTGTTTCGGTTTCAATAACAGTGTCAAGTGATTTGTTACATCGTCGATCGGGAGCTCGAGAGGTTGTGTGCACTCCCCAGTCGGAATAACACTTGGGTATAGCTCACGCTCCACGTGAGACTCAGTTTGACACCAACTGGCAAGGGGTCGAGTTGATCACAATCATGGTCTGGTTTTCATAAACACCATATATTCAAAAATATCATTTAAACGATTTACAAATCTCCCCAGACCAATCACTATCAACTGATCACTGGAGCTCCGCAGGAAGAGCATCGTAACTTGAACACAATCAACATCCATGTATGTGAATCAAAATCATCAAAATAGACTCACGCAGGGCAAAGAGCACTCCATGCTTGACTAACTTGAACATTGTCTCGAATACCTTGGGGATCAACAAGCTGGACCGAAGCAAGACCAGCAAACTTGTGCCAGAATATATGCAATGGAACATGAAAGGTCCTAACAAACAAGGCATCAGAAACACTCAAGATGGAACTTTTTTTTTTTTTTTCTATTACCAGTCTTTTGGGTCGTGAAACGGATGATGGTGCCGGTATCCGCAACACCGACGACCTAAAAAATAAAAAATAAACGATCGGGTAATGGCACTGAGGCGAAATTAGAACATACGTCACGAGAAATCGGGTTGATAAGGTTAGTCTCATTGCTAGTCATAGATTTGATGACTTGCATAGGCATCTGATGGCACGTTTTCGTTGATATTTCTAATGCATTCAAAATCCTTGACTTACGCCGTGCAAATGGAACGGGTGAGCATCGTCATCTTCCGTGGGAGTGAAGCTAATTTGGACGGTCTTTCCAGCGGGGAGGACAAAGGTGTTTTCAGTCACGTTGAAGTCTTCTGGATTGGTAGCACCATCAATGACTTTTTCGAGAGTCGGCACCTCAGGTGTGAGGTAAGAGACTCCGTTGATGTTCCATTGAGCCTTGCCAGTGGTCTGAAAACAAACAAGAGAGAAAATCACTTTATATACAGGGAGAAAATCAACGATTGGAGATTGGAACGTACAATGACTAGATCGAAAGTGAGAGAAACATCGGGTTCGACAACTTTGGTCGGGACAAGAGGACGGAGATCAGCCTCAACGAGAGCACCGTCTGTTGGGCCAGAGGTCATAGGAGTGGTGGGATCCCGACGAGGAGCACCAGCATATCGGAAAATAGCACGAGAGAGAGTACCGTTTTCTAGTGGAAACTCAATCAACGACCGAGTTGCAATTCACGGATGAGAAGACGTACGATGGAGGTTGCGAGCAGCATTTCCACCAACGAAGGGAGCATTGAACCAATAGTTGTCGACTGGCTGGTTGGCTGTGACCTGATTGATTCGTCATGAGTCATTTTCAGTTTTCTTTTTTTTACACGAGCGACGTACAACAACATCATAACGTTGTCCGGCAAGCATCTCAGCAGATTTGACGGTCTTGGGTTGGGTATTGATGCCATCGGCCGCAATAACAGCTAGAGTCCTCCATTAACCGGCAAGCTGGGACACATGAACAATAGATACTGACTCATATCGTGATTGTCAATGGAGATGGTGAAGACATTACGAGCGGACTCGTTGATGATACGGAAACGATAGCGTTTGCCCTTGACGACATTAATGACAGCCCAAGGAACTTCAGGTCCTCCTTGGAAACGGCCAATACCATTGACGGTGCCACTGTCAGAGACGGGAACAATACCAGTAGCAACGTAGCTGTCGAGCAGTGGAGGCGTGGGCTGCTGCCACCAGTCTCCAATTTCAATGATCTAAATATAGCATTTAGCTCTCCAGGTAGGTCTAAAAGAACAAGTCGGCATACAGTGTTGACATCGTCAACGTCGTACAGTCTCCTGTGAGGGTCATTTTGGTCGTAGATAATCAAAGGCCCACGGAATCCCTGTATTCAATAAATTATCTGCATCACCATAGGTTCTTCAAGCACCTACATCGACATATTGCACGCTCAATTCGGAGTGGTACCAGTAAGTACCAGCCTGGTTCTTGTCAAGTGCGACATCATAAACAAACTCAGAACCAGGCCCGACTGGACAAGCATTGACAAAAGGCTCGGCCTCCTCGAAGACGTTCTCGCTGTTGAAGAAGATACCGTCGAGGTTAAGAGCCGTCGAGCGCCGCATGGTGGGATCGGTCTGACATTTTTTCATAAAATGCATTGTTTATTATTAGGGAGGAAGTCTACTTACCAAGTTG
>Ga0154005_100428_pt1 | contig 17872 bp, 20 predicted proteins | sample TSFL089MetaG_FD_104698 | JGI IMG/M metagenome (GOLD analysis project Ga0154005, IMG submission 104698) | Attine ant fungus gardens microbial communities from Florida, USA - TSFL089 MetaG | ecosystem: Host-associated > Fungi > Mycelium > Unclassified | place: USA: Florida, Lake Talquin State...
ACTCACTGGATCCGACTAGCAGCATGCACCTCCATCTCTTCCATTTTATACGAATTTAATTCCTCCTTAATCCTTTGGGCCAAAGCCGGCGTAAGTCGACTCCATGTCGCGGGCTCACTCCTTCGATCATAAACCGCCGCAGGAAAAGTATCATACACGGACAAATTCGTAGCAAATGCCAACTTTTTTGTAGGTGCAGTAGCAGACCGATGTGTTAGTGTAGGCACGGAAGACGAGATCATCGATAACGCAGGCGCAGAAGAATTAAGAGCTGGATGCTGAAATAATGATGGCGTCCTATCAAAGGAAGGAAGAGGGGTATCAATGATAGAGTCAGAGCGAGTAGATGGAGATGTGCTAAATTTCAACGGGGGAATCATAGGTGCTGTGGAATTGCTGTGGCCTGATGAATGTGAGTTATGCCGATGAAGTCCATCAATGTGGTCAGGATCTGGTGAAGGAATTCGCGCTAGAGGTCCGAGTTCGGGGGTTTGTCCAGGATGAGAGTTGTATGAATTTGAACGGGTGCGAGCTAGTATAGTTTGATCACTGAGGTACTGTGACTGGTTATAGGAACCAGCATCTAATGTATATGGTTAGGAGAGAGAGAAAGAGAGAGAAAAGAGAGCCCGCTCTACGGAAACACACACTTTTAAGGATTCCTTTCATGGGTCGTTTCGTCCGCTCCACGCTTCGCCGGATATCTGTTGCCCATGGCTCTGCTTCGTCAGGTTCCTCCGAAATTCTCGCCTTGCTCATGTTCACCCGAATGGTTGCATCTTCATCCCCTGGCATATCCCAATCCTCATCGTCGTCCCATCCATCCAAATTGTTGGCTGAAGAGTCATAATGGCCATCATCGCTTTCCTCGTCCTCATCTTCAACCATGACGTGTGTTCCATCTTCGTTGACCTTGAGACCTGCAGACCTTTTGATGGGTGAAATGGGGCCAGTCCGTGTCGTTGTACTTTTGTCCCACGCTGGAACGCCAGCAACAGCAGTTGTGATAGTTGGAGCAGCAGCGGCGACGGTAACGGCAACAGCGGCAGCAGCCTCTTGTTGCACCCTGGCCTTTGCAGCCGCCTCCGCCTTTGTCTTTAGAGTATGTTGACGGGCCAGCTCGGCGGCAGGACTGAGCCCTTTTGCATCAGCACCGATACCCCTGTCCAACTCGGCATGGACATGCGAAATTTCTGCCTGGACTGCGCCAGCCTTGGCACTCTTCTTATCCTTCTTCTTACTCTTATCGGCATCCTTATTCTTATCCTTGAATATGGAAGTGATGCCTGCGAGGGAATTTCGTCTCACGACAAGTTTTCCCATAGAGCCGAGTTTGCGAATCATGACACTGGCACTGCTGACGGTGGACGACAAGGAGATATTGTCAGTGCTAGCATTGATTCGTGAGTTGAAGAGGGAGGCAGCGCGGCTCTTCTTTTTGGTCTGGATAGTGGCGGTGGATTCAGAATCATCGAGTGCGCTGTCAGGGTCAGGAGGACTGCGGATTCCGCCTGCTGGTTGGGGGTGTGTGACGGCGGTGTTGATGGAGGGTTTTGGCTTGTGTGTGGAAGCCTTGGTGGAGTCGTCGTCGTTTTTGTTATCGAGGTTATCGTCACTGTGATCATCCTCTTCTTTGAGAGCATTGAAAGAAAGAGCACGGCGGAGTCTGCCCTTGAGACCGCTGCTGCGACCGATGCCAGATGCAGATTTTGAGGACTCGAGGAGGGCAGCGAGATCGCTGTCATCGCGCGACATGCGCTTTTCTGAGGGATTGAATATACTGCCCTGGGAGAGGGGCGAGGGACGCGGGAGCCTGTGGGCATTAGAGGGAAGAGCAGCAGGCAGCATGTTTGGCCGGGCAGCAGCTGGGGCACTGCGATTGGGCGGACGCTGGGGAGAGCCGCTGTTCCTGCTGCGAGACGCTGAACTCTGGTTGCTCGTCGTCCTGGGGCGTCCGCTGCTGGACGGGGTGGCATCGGAGGAGGCTGAAGGGTCCGTGCGAGGCTGTTGGTCACTGTGCGGTCGATTTGGGCGTCGATAAGGCTGGGGACCCAAGTGCGGCTGGGCAGGCTGGTGCGTCCCATACATCATCTGCCGATATGCCCATTGTGTCGTCCCATCCATGTATCCGCCATGCATCCCCGGGTAGAACGGCGCCGCACTGATAGACGGTGTCCACCCCTGCCCCCCTTGCTGATGGTGCTGCCCGGCCTGGCTGTTCCCCACGTTCGGGGCATCGTTTGCGGCCGGTGAGCGGTGGCGCGATGAGCTCGAGTCCATCTTGAGGACTCCAGCCATCGGCCTCGGCATAAACTCTCATTCCAACATTTATTAATCCTTCCCACGATTCCTCTGCTCTTGAAACTCCTTGCCAAAAATTTTATCATCCTTCTTGCAAGATCAGCGACTACTGCTAAAGCATCTTGGTGTCAGATTTCAAGATGTTTGCAATTTCCTTCCAGGCTATGCTAGTTTGCCCCTTGTTTCTATCATATTCCAGTCAAGAACCAATTGACAATCATCAGGTGGTTTCTTCATTGCAGATCTGTACCTCATGCCAGGGTTGTGAATACAAGGGCTTAGAAAAAGTCTAGGACAACTAAAATTAGAAAGATCAGAGCTCTACTGATGTGGAAAGCCAGAAACCAGGGTATGTCCTCAAGGAAAAATTAAAACATTAGCTAGTTCATAGATAAAAACTTTTTTGTGCATTTTATTTTATTATTCTTCTCATTTATTATCATTCTTCTTTATTCCTCTTCTCCTGTAGAATCACATTGTAGTCCATAACATACTTGTATATAAGCAGTGTATGCTCTTCAGGATTTTTAACTATTCAAAACTCTCTTCTACTCCCCTGGCTAAGGCTAAGGTGATACACTATGTTACCTTTATGATCTTGAGCTCTATTAATGTTAGTCAAAATGTAACCTAAAGAAAAGGTTTTGCTAATATTTAACTTTCAGATTTTTCTTCTGCTCATATTGCCTATCTTTATACTACTGCTCCCTTTGACAGTAAAGTTCTCAGGTACAAAGCTTGTGATGAAATACAATCCCTTGTACTAGAGCAATGGAATTATAAAATCTTGTATTAAACTAAAGGTCACTATCCCCTATCTACCTCAAACGCACATACTATGACCCCTTGATAGAAATTCCAAGAGTCTAGAGGATAGTTGAGTGATGCTTGGCTTCCTATAAGTTCTGTGAGTTATTTGGTAGGTTGAACTTTAATTGTTGGGGGAAGTTAGTGCAAAAACATTGATTTGTCTTTACAGAGGGCAGAGTCATTGAGCTATGGATGCTAGATAAGAAAGAAACATGTAATGAGCTTTGTCTCCACAGTCACTATTTATCTGTATCTTGATCAATAAAATGAAACATCTATTCTAACGATAATCTAAATTTAGGATCCTCATAGGATCCCTTACCTCAGATATCTTTGTAGGGTAGACAACTGAGGGATCTAGTAATAGCCAGTTAAGCAGAAACATTTTAACGGAATGTTGTAACAGATTTTCAACACATGACTATAGCTCATAGATAGATGCATAGTTAGTTCTTTAGCCTTAACCTGGTTATACAGTGCTTCAAACATCGGACCTAAGATCGTTAACAAATGTAGAATGGAGTAATAAATTCTACTCAGTGGGTATGGAGTGAATCCCTCAGTCTAGATTATGTTCGGCATTGGCCAGGATGCCCGAAACCGAAGTGATCAAAAATGAGATTGTCGACTTACGGCATTTCTGCTTCACTGTTTGTCCCTTGGGGCAGAGAGGTAATCTTGACAGCAAATTGTTTGTTTCATCTTCTAACCCCAAAGGCCACAACAATGGAATGTAAGGATCCAAGATTCAAATTCTGCTTGGGTTTTCCTGGCAGTGTCTAAGACACTGCCAACTCCTGGATATGTACACCGGTCCGCTGAAAGACTCGGCGATGCGAAGGAATGTGAATGTGTCATTCAAGAATCCATTACACATGACAAGCAAGTACCACATGGGGAAATTTCCGGATGTAAAAAATTCAGAGTACGTGTGGCCATACACAGTTCCGAGAGCCTTGGACCAATAGCCGATTCGATGGTCGAATCGACAAGTGTACCTTCCGTGACTCTTAGACAAATTATCGAGTACGAAGTGCGCGGAAATGAGATTTCCACAGCAATGCGGGTTGCTAAAATGATTGTTCCTAACCGGAATCGCGATCACCGAAAAAGCTGGCCCAAATTTTCTTCTTGCCAAGTGCTCGATAATCAACTGCAGTGCTTGGTTCTAATTTTCCAAAGCCATGGTTGAGCTCTTTGCCAAAGTCAATAACGCGGTAATGCCCTTTTTTCGGTTCCTCTTGTGCAGACTGATGTTGGTCTAAAATCGAAGGTTGCGCGGTCGTTCGTTGGAAAGTGGTTTTTGCTGGAGGGCTGTGGAAAGCCCAAGGAACGTAGCGGTTCATGTTTCACGGTGTGCATTCTTTTTTGATATATCCTGGTCGTCATCCTAACCGGCTGTCACAGACTGAACTTCGTGCAGGTCTTACGACATGGGTGAGCAATTTTGAGACATTGACTAGTCTATTCAGAATTTGAGAGTTTACACTAGGCTGCCATGGCCTACATCGTTCGTCTTTACCTTTTCGTCGCAACCTTTTATCAATCATAAGCGCATGGCAGATCTCTGTCAACGCTGCAATCCTTTCTGATACAGGTGGAACCTGCGTGTGCACCAGAGAAGATCTCTGCGTCTCTGATCCTGACTATCTTTCATGTCAGAATGAAATTCGCCAAGATTTGATCACCACAACTGCTGCTATCGCAGCTCTCTCCTCCTTCCTTATGGGAGCTCTCGCCAATCTTCCCGTAGGGCTCGCACCAGGGTTGGGACTCAATGCCTATGTGAGTAGCTCTACCTCTTCCGGTATAGCTATGTTACGAATATCGCTCTCACGGTCTAGTTCTCCTATTCAGTAGTTGGATTTCACGGATCTGGGATTGTTACTTATCGCGAAGCACTAGCAGCAGTCTTTCTGGAGGGGTGAGAGTTTTACTTTATCTCTGTCTTTGATCAGCTCATGGAATAAACTTTTTCACATTGAGGTGGTTATTCTTGATTCTCTCATTGTTAGGCCTTCGCCAATGGCTTGTGCGGATCATGCCCCAGTCTCTGGTCCTCGCTGTTGGTGCAGGTATCGGGCTCTTTATTGCGTGAGCAGTCTAATCTTGTTTCCTCTGGCTAAGAATAGCGTTATCAACTATCATACCATCTAGATTTATTGGATTGTGTCAGTTCTCTTCAAAGTTTATTTGTAAAACCAGTCGTCTCATCCCAGAACAGCCAGTGGTGGACTGGGAGTTATTGGAGGAGATACGACTAACCTTGTGGGTCTCGGGGGCTGCCTACCTGACAGTGAGTTCTTCCTTGCCATCCTCCCGAACCTGAGTAAAGCATCTGGCTGATACTTTTCCCAAGATTATATCAGTGCTGACTTGGCAGGCTACTGTAAAAGTGGTGTTTTGCGCAATCCGACCATGTGGCTCGGTATTTTCATGGGTGGGTAGGTCAAAAGGTACCAGCAATGAAAGCAGATATCAAATTTTCACAATGCCATTTCAGTGTCCTGACAGTCCTAATGATGCTCTACCGCATTCGCGGAGCTATTCTAATCGGCATTTTCATCGTGGCGATCATCTCTTGGCCCAGGCCAACAGGTGTCTCCTACTTCCCTCATACCGAGCTTGGTGACCAGAGGTTTGACTTCTTCAAAAAAGTTGTTACATTCCACCCCATCAACAAGATCGGCAACGCCATTGACGTGAGTTTCTTCCTACGCCACCAAACGTGTCCACCTGATGCAGGTACCTAGTATGCTTATGGAAAGGGTCACGTCTGGTATGCTCTTATCACGTTCCTTTATGTCGATATCCTCGGTATGTTTGATTAGCATGACGGACGAATTTAACTCATCGGACTTGAAAGATACTACCGGCACACTATACTCTATGGCTAAATTTGCTGGCCTTCGTGATCCTGTGACACTTGACTTTGAAAATTCCACCATCGCCTACTGCGTCGATGCCTTCAGTATTAGTATGGGCGCCCTCATGGGTACTAGTCCTGTTACAGCCTTTGTTGAGAGTGCAACTGGTATCAGTGGTACGTCTTTCTAGCTCTTGGCTTGTAAATATCTCAACGAGAGCAAAAGAGGGTGGCAAAACAGGTCTCACAGCAATGACAACTGGATTCATGTTTTTCATTTCTGTATTCTTCTCCCCTATCTTTGCTTCTATCCCATCTTGGGCAACAGGAAGTGCTCTTGTCATTGTTGGCTCTCTCATGATTCGTAAGTGAGTTCTGTTTCTTCAAGCTACGATATACGATATACATATATGCTTACTACGAGATTCTAAAGTGTTGTTGAAATAAACTGGGACTACCTTGGCGACGCAGTTCCCGCCTTCCTCACTCTCATCATCATTCCCCTGACCTACAAGTGTGTCTAGTCTGTCTTATCGCTCATTCTTTCAATTCACCTTGTCTTTTGAACAGCATCGCATATGGAGTCATTGCAGGTGTCATTTCATACATCTTGCTCAATGGAATTCCTTTCTTCCTTCGCAAGGTTTCAGGAGGAAGGATCGTTCCTGATAATTATGAGAACTCAGAAAAATGGGTCATCCCCCCTGGTAGCATTTTACCATTCTGGATCCGCAAGCTGCTGGGGCGCACGGAGGCAGAAGATAATTGTCCGGATTTCGAGGCAGTGCAGACCTCACGCACGGGGACTGAGCCTGACAGTATGATTGAAAAGCTAGCTCCACAAAATACATCGTGAGGTTGGAAGAATTCGTCTGTCCATTTGCGCTTAATAAAATCATATCTATTATGTACTTATAGAGCTCGATGTCCTGTTATGCTTTATTAAGCTTTTTACCAGCTGAGGATACCAGAACCGAGATTTTCATAGTCGACTTTAGATACATGTAGCTAGCTATTATTTTCAACTGTTGATTTAAATAAGGGCCTCTACTACGTATGTCTCAACCTCGACATTATGTTCACATGAAATTGAACTGGATAGTCACAAATGCCTGTCTATCTTGCATTAATTCAGTCTACTCGTCCTCTTCATCCAAACATTTCCAACACTTCCGATCTGATTTTTCATCATCGGTAGTAGTCGCTTCAAACCAAACCTTTCCATGCGGCAAAATGACTGTTTGAAGAGTCGGACATGAAGAATGCCAAGCCTGAGCAATCTTCTTCTCATCGATCTCCTCTCTGCCGTCGCCATCGTCTTCTAATGTAGCCATAAACGTGATATATTTCATCTTCTTGAATCCAGCCAGATAGACCCCCCATTGCAATAACATCTCTGCGGTGACTTCCGCTATGAGCGCAACGATGTTCAAAGATTCAAGCTCCATGAACCTCACTGATAATTCAGGGAACAAGAATTGTAGAGCAGCAGGATCAAAAGACATCACGGTGAGTTTCACGAGAGGTTTAGACGACGACGAAAGCGCCAACAACGTATCCATCGTCTGAGAGGGTAATATCGGTATAGACATATGTGTCACCGGTCTCGATGAAATAATATTACGAATGACAGTAGGTCCAGCATGAACAGCGTTGAAGTGAGATAATTTGGGTAAAGATGTTGGGAGGAGGATAAATTGGCTTGGCTGTGGGACCAGAAGTGCTGCGAGAGGATTATCTGGAGCGAAAGCGCCGATAGAATGGAGGAGAGTTGTAAGGAATGAATTCTCTAAGTCGGAATCGATTCCTCTGAGTGTGAGTTCTGTGATTTCGGGTTGAGAGTCGAGAAATCGTGCGAGAGAAGATTTACAGTGCATTGAGGTAGTGAAAGAATGTAGTCGAAATATCCGAGATGGTAATTTAGAGGATGCTGTCGGAAGTGGTGGCATGGGCAATGCCCAGGTCGGCGAATGATGTTTAGGGAGTTCAACCACCAACGTCGTCAAATTGACCATCTTCTTCAATATCCTCTCTAATAACAAATAACACGTCCTCGTAGGTAAATTGTTGGCCAGGTTCACCTCAAACGTCCTCACAAGAAGTGGCATATCTGCATTGCGGTCAAGTGAAATCATACACTGCAGGAGGCGAGCAGGACGCATCTCGACACCAATCGTATGATAGAGCCGCTTTGTACCAACTACATTCAGTACACTGTTGGCTCGGACGAGGTTTGCCAAGTCGCAAATGTCCAGTCTTTGGCAGATATTGTCGATAATCTCGGTGGGCAAGATAGGGTAAACTGCTGTAGGACTGCTGGAATCGGCTTTGGTTCTACCACAGACATTGTTCATGGCAACAAATGGTGGATGAAGCCTAGCTCGTTCATTCTGGATCTGGAAAAGGAGATCACCAATAGACATGCAGGTGAACTTTCTGGAGTCTGTCATGGTACAAAGATAGGAACATTATAGTACAAGCTAGGGCACATATCAATTTCTCTCATCTTTTGTTCTTGATTTGTTCTTGATATCAGTCTATCAGGTTTCAGGTAAATACTATTTGAGGTATAGATAATAGCAACGTGTGAGTCTCATCACTGTCTACAAGTTCACTGTATCTTGGTCTTTGTGAAGCCCCGAGCCTCAGCCTCAGCCTCGGCCTTGATGCCATCCTTTTCAACTTCATCAATGAGTTTGCGCTCAAAAGCATCCCTTTCTTCCTGAGTCGCGTTCTTCATTGCAGCTTTGGCAGCCTTGACCTTCTTCCTGTATTCCCTATATTTGGTATCAGTGCCGAAGGCCCAATCCCACCAGCGGAAGGAAGTTGAATAGTTGTTGGTGAATGCCATGTGGTGAAAATCGTGATGTTCAGCGCCAGACCAGAAGGGGAGAAAGTGGTGGAGCGACCATGGGAAATCTGTTCATTTACCATTGGTCTCTGATTCAACTGATTGAGAGCCAATGAACCTACCATAACCACTGTGGGCGTCGATAGCCTGAAACAATCTCAAGACAATCCAAATATAAACAGAGAAGATATGGAGATCGCGAGCGAAGGCGGTGTAGAGGATAGGGCCACCAATGGTACCGGTTCCAAGGATCAAGACTTCAGCGGGATGGGCATATACAGATGCAAGACCAAAAGGCGCAGAGTACTTGTGATGAACTTTGTGGATATACTTGTAGAGGAGACCAGTATGAAGTGCTTGGTGGGCTGAATTGCATAGAAAACAGGCGACATCACATCAGAGCCAAAACGGAGATGTTTACACTGAAGCACATACCCCAGTAGTGAAAAAGATCCTCGAAGAAGAAGAAAAATAAATTCTGAAGAACCATGGCCTTCCACGAAGGGAAAGGCACCTGCCAGGTTGCCATGCCGAAAGTTTCGGCGACGGGGTGGAACAGCCAGATCTTTGGAAATGGTCTTAAAGACGATCAAATCAACTGGCAAGGCAAACTCACAGTTGGAAGCTCTACTGTGACGTGACTAAGAAGGACTGCTTTGGTGCACTCCCATTGCTCCTGCTGTGAATGTATCTTTGTAGGTTGCAGCTTCCATCTGCGGAAATACGGTATTGCGTCGACGATGATCCAAGGCACACAGCGGCCAAAGAAACCAATCTACGTCAATGACATTAGCATATGAGAAACCCGGATGCGCTAGACAATCACCTCGTGAAGCAAGAAACTCATAAGACCCGTAGCGATAGCAGGATTGCCAATCCAGATATACCAAGCCGCCCATTGCTTTTCAAGCCAGTTGAGCGACGAAAGATCGGTACCTTGATAGTGCTGTTCGGCTAAATTCAAGGCAGTAGCCATTGTAGAATTTAGGAAGCTCATGTTGAGAACGAAGTACCGCAAGACAAAGGCTAGAAATCATCAAAAATTGTCGCACCACTGTTTAACTTATCAATCACATCACGTGATTATTTCTATTCCCCATTAAGAATGCATCAGGTGAAGGCATGAGGGGAAGAATGTAGGCGAAGTTTTTCAGTGAATAGCTGGGGCAGTGGTATGTTCAGATGTTTACCCATTGCACCTGAGCAGATGGTATCATAGGAGCCTCGTCCTCAGACTCCCCTTCAGAGGGGTCTGTCGCTGATGGTAGATGAGGGGTCTACATTGTATTTGGACAATAATTCTGCGAGGGCCTTGGTGCCTAAGATGAAATCTCTTGTAAGACATGCTAACGCGGATAGACCAATCCACTTGCGACTCATTGTCTCTATCGAATCACCTAACCATGCCGGAGGCACGGGTATGTGGTCGCAATGCCACACAAGGACAAGCAAGATACAACAGGGAACTGCTCAGCTCGTCTTCATCTCTGTCAGCAATTATGACACCAATAGTACAAGCTGAGGGCAAACTACTCAGCGATGCCCTGAATACTGTCAAGATCCAGGTTCAACAAATGAAGCGAAATCTGGTGCGGAGCCATTCTATTCAAAAACACTTTCCAGCCGTGGCTCGAACTTGTTCAACAGGAACTGGATCAGTTGATGGATGCGCTCAAAAGTGCTAGCCTTATGCTCGCAGAACTCAGGACCTCTTCACTTTCACCTAAGCAGTATTATGAATTGTGTACGTTCAGGGTCTCGGATTCATATCCTAGTCTGCATGTTTATGAATATGCGTACATCCAGATATAGCCGTCTTCGATGCAATTCGGCATCTGTCTAATTATCTCTATGATGCACATACTCAAGGTCGACATTACCTTGCAGATCTCTATGAACTTGTACAATATGCTGGAAACATCATACCCCGTCTTTACCTGATGATCACGGTGGGCTCTATCTACATGTCAATACCTGAGGCGCCTGTGAAGGAAATCATGAAGGATATGATAGAGATGTCGCGAGGTGTTCTTCACCCGATTCGAGGTCTCTTCTTGCGTCATTACTTGAGTGGACAGACAAGAGACCATCTACCAACTGCGCCAGCAAGCAGGTCAGTTTATCAGTCGTCGAATAGTAACACTCTCATGGACGCTGTTATTTGTAGCCCTGCTGGCGGCCTCCAGGATTCAATATCTTTTGTTTTGACCAATTTTATTGAAATGAACAAGCTTTGGGTACGCTTGCAGCACCAAGGTCACTCCCGTGATCATGAGAAACGCGAGATGGAACGACGTGAGCTCCGTATCCTCGTCGGGACAAACCTAGTGCGACTTAGTCAACTTGATGGTGTCGACCTCGATTTGTACCAGAGAATCATACTTCCAAGCATCCTTGAGCAGGTGGTCAGCTGCAAGGATGCAATTGCTCAGGAGTATCTAATGGAAGTTGTTATTCAAGTATGTCTACTTCATCAATTATATTGGATGACTAGTTTATACGATCTCAGGTTTTCACCCCGGAATTCCACCTCCATACCCTTAGACCTTTTCTTTCAGCGACAGCTCAACTTCATCACAAGGTTAACATTAAACATATAGTTATTTCTCTGATCGATCGGCTTGCCGCTTATGCTGCGAGGGAAGCAGAGAGCGAAGACCCAGAAGTAACTAGGAGGCAGGAAGAAGCTGCCACCAAACGCCTTGCAGAAAAGGTCAAGTCCCAGAAAGCGAAGGCAAGGCAGAACGGGGGTGGTCAAGCATCCTCATCGGGGATTTCCACGTCAGAGCTAAGCAATGCCTGGACTATCCCTACGTCTCCAGTTACTACAACAAACGCTGAATCTATTGAACCAGAAAAATTTCCTGAATCTGAGTCAACATCAACTTTTTCAGAACCTAAGGGAAAAGAGAAAGAGGGACCTGTCCGCAGATTCAGAGGCATACCAGAGGATGTACAGTTGTTTGAAGTGTTCTGGGTACAAGTGGTTCAGCTCATTAAGGTGTGTTTTCCACTTTGACTGCACTGTTCTGCTTCCCCATTCGACATAAGGCCCGGCCAGATCTTTCAATCCAAGATATCACTGCTCTCCTCGTTTCCTTAACCAATCTATCTGTAAATTGCTATCCGGATCGGTTGGAGTACGTGGATCAAATCCTGGGTTTCACAGCCGACAAGATCAGAGAATACTCAGAAAAGTGAGGCACCTTGTTTTTTCTATATTCCTATGTTTGCTCAGCTTCTTATCAGTCCAGACCTTCACTCCCAGCAGACAGCTGCAAATCTGTCAGCATTATTGATCGCCCCAATCAACTCTTACCAATCTGTCTTAACTCTACTAGCAATTCCCAATTATGTCCCGCTTTTGACACAACAATTATACCCAACTCGTCGCTCGATAGCGCATGCAATCATCTCATCGGTTCTCAAGAATGAGACAATAATTGAGACACCTGAAGATGCAGACGGTACATTGGAACTACTACATGTCCTCATTAAAGATCAGTCCGATTCCTCCGCCCATCAAACTACACCCAATGGGCAACAGCTCCATCCTCGAGAGATACGGAGGCAAGGGCCTTATTTTGTTGAGCGCGAAGAGATAGCAGAGGAACAAGGTTGGATAGCACGGATGGTGCACCTTTTCAGAGCCGAATCCCTCGATGTCCAATATGAAGTTCGCTCATTCTAGTCCATGTCCTTGTTTCATGTATTGATAACTTTGAAGCTTCTTCAAATTGCCCGACGGCATTTCGAGACTGGAGGTGATCGAATGCGGTTCACGTTCCCGGCCCTGATCACGTCAGCAATTAAACTATGTCGATGCTGCAAGAACTGGGATACCGAGGCATGTCTTGGCTTGACCATTCTCGTGTTTTTTTGATCCTTTTATGTAGGAGAGCGATCGGCAAACCAAAGTCACGATGATTTTAAAATTTATCCGGCAGCTCATATTGATACTAGCGGCACAGGTAGAAGCACCGGGAATCGCTCTTCGTCTATTTCTTTTGGCGGCCCAGATTTCAGACGAGTGTGGTTTCGAAGATTTAACTTATGACTTTTATGTACAAGCTTTCACCATCTACGAAGACAACATCTCAGAGTCTCGTGCTCAGCTGCAAGCTATCACACTCATCATTGGTACATTGTCTGGCGCCAAGGTTTTTGGCATCGACAACTACGATACCCTCATCACCAAGGCGGCTCTCTATGGTGCAAAACTTTTGAAGAAGAATCATCAAGCCCCCGCAGTTACACTGGCTAGCCATTTGTGGTGGCAGACACCACCTACAGAGATCGATACCAGATTACATGAAAAGGAGAAGGAGAAACCCCCATCCAAGGAGTGCGAGGAGGATGCCAAATCTGTTGGTATCTTCATTCTTTGGTCATTCTACTCTGATCAATTACGCTTAGTACCCACACCAAGACAGTAAGCGCGTCCTGGAATGTCTCCAGAAATCCCTTCGGATAGCAAATTCGGCCATTGAGGAAGTTGTGACCGTTCAATTGTATTGCGATACCCTTGATCAATACCTCTACTACCTTGATCATGGTGCTTCTGCTGTTAGTTTGTCCTCAGATTATAAACGCAAAGTAACGCTAAAATTTGTCCATCAGGTCGCACCTAAATTTGTCAATAGCCTGGTGGAACTCATTGCATCAAGCATTGACAATATTCTCTCTTCCGATGTCCATCCATCTCAGCGTGTTCCTCCCGGTCTCATAGAAGGTGTACATACACCTGAAATGATTCGAAGGCATTTTAGAAGCTCACTCGTTCATATCCAACGACGGAAATATGCTGCTACAGAAGGCGCTTGCCCTGAAATTGATTCAAAGTGGGATGAAATTGACGTCGCCGGTGCTTGCCTAAAGATGGGCATTGGACAGTAGGATGCCCACCATTCTTCCTTTTTCTCATGTATTGCCATCATTGTGTCGCAGATATCCAAAGCTGTCGTCATTTCATCGCTTATCTGTATCACGATTAAGGATCTTGTCAATGTTGATTTTCTGTCATTCGAGTTTTTTCAATACTGTTACTTTAGGGCATATATAACAATGGAGCTTATTTGTGTTTTCGTTGTCAGTATCATGAGGTAGTTTGTGTATGGACCTAATCAACTGATAGTGTTTCTGGCAGAACTTGAGCTTCTCATTCAGGATGAAACAAACTTTGAGACTAGTATAGGCAGGTTTATCATTATGTTAAGAGCATGAGAATCTTCCCTAGGTGCATATATATATATCCTATGGTACTGGGTTGATAGTCATACTATTAAAAAAACGTCCTCGAGTAGTACAGGAATGATATTCGAACATCGTCAAAGACATTTTTTCATAAATTTATGACAGTGCTCAATCACAGTCCGCGGCAGGACACAAGTATGATTTCATTATACTCATTGATTGATATCACAGTTCACAAAATGCTTGTAAATTCCAGAAGGTTAGGCATTACTGTATGTTTACATTACCTCGGGAAATTGTTTGACGAAAGACACCAAAAAACAACCAAGAGTGGAACAAACCATCTTATTATTATACGTGCCCAATCGAGATGTATACAACAAAGAGTGTCCATTAGGGATACAACTCGGTGTTTCAATCCTATGAGCAACAGCCTGGTGTTGTTTGGTTGGTGGGCTGGTCAACGCGAACGGCACCGTCAGCCAAACCACCAGACGTTGGGCTCGCAGAATTAGCTTGAGAATCAATGAGACGGGTCTTGATATCCCTAAATTAGTGTGAATTGACAAATAGAACAATATCGAGCATGACGGACCTCGCGAGTGTGAAAAAAGCATCCTCGACACCCTCGTTATTCTTTGCCGACGTCTCCATGAAGCGAATGCCAAGTTCATCCGCCAGTTCTTGGCCCTGCTCTTCGCTGACCGCTCGCTTATCCGTCCAATCAGATTTATTACCGATCAGAATTTTATTGACACCTTCTGAGGCATGCTGCTCAATGTTTGAGTGCCAGGTCCGGATATCTGACGAATTCTGAGTGTGAGGTTTTGGGGAATTGCACTACGAACTGTTGAAGGATCGCTCGTCCGTGACATCATATACCAAAAGAATGCCCATCGCTCCACGATAATATGCTGTAGTGATTGTTCTGAAACGTTCCTGGCCTGCAGTGTCCCACTAATTGAAGAGTTAGCCGAACGTTTATTTGCAATGAGTGTGATAGAAAGCACTATCTGAAGTTTGATACGATTGCCGTCTAGTTCAATCGTGCGGATCTTGAAGTCAATACCAATTGTTGTGATAAAGGAAGGTGTCCATGCATCGTCGCAGAAGCGAAGGAGAAGGCAGGACTTGCCCACACCTGATAATCTCAGAAACAGCGTAAACGTGAGTGTGATAGAACGTACCGGAATCACCGATGAGCAGGAGCTGTTATCTGCTGGGTCAATGGGAGAGCTTGGGGAACACTACAATGTCTGCTTACCTTGATAAGAAAGTCATAGTGAGGTGGTGGCATGTTGTGATCAAGAACTGGGTCCTCGAATCAATGTTCCTCTATCATTTACATAAGCCGAGGTCCTCTCAACTTTCACCGTGTCATCTAGGCCCTCGAAGAATGCCCAGAACAGGTACTCATATTCATACATAGATTTGTCTGAAACATCAAGGCTCTAAGGATAATAAAGATTTCTGCAGAAGTGCAAAATACATCCTCGAGACATGTCACATGGTCTTACGGCTGGTGCAAGCATCTCATCCAATTTGAGAATATCACAGCCTCAAATGCCGAACCAGTGCCATTCGTTTAGGAATTGCTAAGGTTACCTCTCTTGATGTTGACCGCATTGTTGTCATCATAGACTCCCTCTCCTCTGCTAAAAAGGCTCTCGATCCCTCACACCACTCTGGTCAAGGTGAATCTATTACCATTATTGCACACCTCCTTCAACTATGGCCACAACAAAGGCCACCAATTCTTACAACTTCGAGTTAACAAAAAGAAGTCTATCCAACCGTCATATATTAAAGGAGGGGAATGGCTCAATCATATTGGATCCTCGGTATCGCTTTGCGCTAGAGCCACTAGAGCTACTCTGAATTATGCTCCGATTGGGGAATTCAGGAAGAGGTTCTTCCCTCAAAGCAATCTAGCATGCCCTTGTGGTCACAATAGAGACTTGAGCTCGCATCCTGAACAATTGCAGTCGGTCCAGCTACATTTTGTAATTTTGGCTGTGTATTGTAGGGTACTAGGTATTTTACTGCGGACTGCGATCGAGCACCGCGTTATAAATTTATGATTTAGAAAGAAGAAAAAAAAGACATGTCACATGGTCCGAATCATGGTCATTGTTTTTCAATTCTTAAATTTCGAATGCAATGCTCAATCGCAATCCATGGAAGGGTACATGATACTCTACATAAAGAAAAAGCACAAATCACTTGCAGCCGATCTACATAAGATAACTTGGAAGAAACTAGAATAGGATCAAAGTTAGACCCCATCAACAATGAGTTCTGAGAAACAAAGTTGGACCAAGCAAACACTGTTGGATTATCTTTGTCAAGTTTTTATCACCATATGATCATTTCCTTTGTGTATGAATTGTCAACAATGATTCAAATGTGAGCTCTGGATCCAATTGTGCTTCAGCCCCATGGGCACAAATGGTCATCATATCTCTGTGCCATCCTCCTTTGATGTACAAATTGGCGGTAGAGTGCCTTCTTTGACGAGCACATTCTCTGGCAGTTGAATTACCACTTGAGACAGCGTAGACTGAATGCTTAGAAGCCAGGCAGCCAGTGATTCTCTTCGTTGTGGCTATTATTATTAATCACAAGAGGAAAGAAGGTGTGGGAATAGAATACCGCCTCATTATTATTATCACATGGCCTAGAGGACCTACTCATCTGAAATCCAAATTTATTCCTGATCACACGATGCACAAATCAATTGACGCAGATATGTTAGGAGAATACCCTGTCCGCGAGAGCCACTAGAACCATGTTAAATCACGCTCCTATTGGTGAGATTCCTCCCCCAAGAGCCAGTCGCATGCTTGTGCGGCGAGTCAGATCTCGACACTCAAACATATCCTTACGGAGTACTCCAGATTCACGCTACCCTCTCAGTGTTCAAGCGATCTCATCAAATTTCTCACATTCAACCCTACGGTGTTTGCGTTCACCCAGAGAACTCCCCCCGAAAACAACTAATGATACAGGAAATACATCTCCTCCTACCCTGTCTCCCCCGTTCAGAATATAAACACCGACGCGCAAGGCCTCACATGTGCACACCGGAATCTGCTCCCGCTATCCTCTTCGTCTCACTTCTCTCTTATTATTTTTTGTCGTCTCTATTTTTCTTCCTCCTGTTCCCCTTCTTAGCCTATATTTGTTTGACCAGAATTGTACATTTAATGTAGTCAGCAGGTAACTGTATATATATATATATATGTAACACCGCGTGATAACCTGTCGATTTTAGAAAAAAAAAAAAGCTAGAAGAATGGACGGAACGACCATCGCATCCGCAGAAACCATTTGCTCTATTCCAAAAAAAAAAAAAAACAAGCGGCCCAAAAAATTTCAAATTCCATTCGATTGAACTTCCAAAGCGATTCCATCGTCGGAATGTCGGGATCAAATCGAAGCTCCCTTTTTAACACATGACACGACTCCACACTCAATAATTTTTGGGTCATTCGTCGCGAGAGAGAGAGAGAGACTACTCTCGTCCTCCGCTCCAGTATGGATCTCCACGATTGACTAGAGATCACCAAACCGAGAGAGTGATGTCCGTGATTTTTCCGTGATTTTCAGATTTTTTAGCCTGTAGATCAAAAAAAGAGCACAAAACAAGAATCAAAGTAAACAGTGATCTATTCCCCTCCCCTCCCCTCCCCTCCCCCTCCCCCGTCACAAATCGCATCATCCGCTATGTATTGCCGACAGAACAACTGCTCCCATGCTCCCCAACCTACCCTTGATGGCCAACCGAACCCCCCTCCCCCCCGGTCCTCTACGAACATCGGAAAAAACGTCAACAGTCATCACTCGCAAAA